>SDBS01000011.1_pt1 | contig 119674 bp, 204 predicted proteins | sample 2277091 | NCBI WGS metagenome assembly SDBS01 (sample SAMN10404972, study PRJNA504765) | marine sediment metagenome | isolation source: marine sediment core GS10_PC15, 163 cmbsf | place: Arctic Ocean: Southern Knipovich Ridge | collected 2010
TCGATATAATTATCGACAAATCCATTTAGTAAATTGAATCTTTTTATCTCATCAGTATTTGAGCTTGCCACATACAGACGGCAATCTGAACCAATCTTTAAACTAGTTATTCCATCTAGGCCGCCGTTATTGTTTCGTGAGATTAAGGCGTCTGAGAAGGTTGGGACACCAGCATAATCGTAGCTATAAACTTCATTGTTTGTGGTATCGGCGACATACAAATTGCCAGACAAATCAAATGTTGTCAAGCATATGCAGCATCGAATGACACCAGGAACAATGGTACCTGGGTGGGCATGCGTAGCCGATATGGAAATCATTACCCGCTCGGCAAAGCAGCTAGCAAGGCTAGCTAAGGAGAAGGGATGGGTAAGCGTAGTACTGCCTCGTCCCGGATGCGGTTGCGGTGAGCTAAGTTGGAACGACGTAAAGCCCGTCTTGGATAATATCCTAGACGATACATTCTATAGCATTACATTTGGAGGATATTAGATGAGTGAGTTTACTAATAAGCTCGGTAGCATGCGTCAACAGGCACACAAGAAGGGTAAGATTCCCAGGCTTAATGGGAAATATATCCTGCCCGACCGGCGTATTCTTATTCGCCAGGGCGATATCTTCATCCTTGTTGGTCACCGTGACAAGAAGAGGACACGACAGTTAGGAAGGCATGATACGCAGAAGCTCAAGAATCTTCTCAGTCTTCCAGGCTATGGTAGCCATACAGAATCGCAGCTATCAGGGATTGCAGACGATGAGCTGGCCAGGATGCTGAATCCCAGGCCCAGAGCCACATTCCACTCAAGCTGGCTTCATACCTCAGGATGTACAGAAGCAAAGCAACTGAGGAAGCTAATAAGACAAGCAGAAGCCCTATAATGGGTGACATGGCAGATATGATAGTTGACGGAATGATGGACTACCCTGATGAGCCATATGATGCTTATCAAGAATATCTTGCGGAAGAATCATTTATGACAGTATGGCAGATACGAGGACCTGGTCCATGTCCTGAGTGTAGAGGAGAGACTCATCTAATAAACGGTCAATACGGAAAGTTTTATGGTTGTAATAAATTTCCGAAGTGTAGGGGTTCTCGGAACTACTGAGACCTAAAAGTCTCACAAAGAAGGTTGATAAAAATGATATTGAATATCCCTCCACGTGTGGCCGCAGTACGTGACCTAATCCATGAACGGTTCGAACATGGTGAGGTCTATGCTGTAGGTGGCTGCATTCGTGATATGCTCTTAGGCAAAGAGCCTAAGGATATCGACCTAGCTACCACTGTATTACCCCCGCTTATTCTTGGACTCAATAATACTTGTGCAGGACAATATACAATCCATACCATGGCTATTGGTTACGAGTATGGTACTGTAGTACTACTCGTTACCGACAAAGAAGCCAGCGAGCGTATTGAGATTACTACTCTGCGCGAGGATGTTGCATGTGACGGACGTCACGCTGAGGTAAAGTATACTACTGACATCTTTCTAGACCTTGAGCGACGAGACTTCACCATCAATGCCATGGCCGTAAGACTAACCCGAAGTGGCAAAGTGGGTCGAGTCACAGATCCATACAAAGGCCAGGAGGATCTAAAGAACCGCACTATCCGCGCTGTTGGTGATCCCAACCTACGTTTCAGAGAAGACTATCTTCGAATGGTAAGAGCGTGCCGATTTGCTGGCTATGGTGATGGGTTCACTATTGAACCTCATACCTGGGCAGCTATTGCGAAACACAGAGGCAAGCTTCTAAACTTTGTAGCTAGGGAACGTATTAGAGAAGAACTTATCAAGATGATGGGAACTCCATATCCTAGCAAGTGTATCAATGCTTTGAAGAACACTGGCCTATTAGAACATGTGATCCCGCCGCTTTGCAGCTGTGTAGGAGTCGAGCAGAATCGATTCCATGCAGAAACTGTGTATGAGCATTGTGTTGCAGTGTGTGACCATCTGTCACTCGCTCGTCCCACTCTTAGACTAGCAGGGCTGCTCCACGATATTGGTAAGCCCGTTACCAAGGACGGAGATGGTGACTATTCTAGCTTCCATAACCATGAGATTAAGGGAGCCAGGCTAGCATATAACTTTATGCGAGACCATCTTAAGTTTAGCAACGAAGACTGTGAGTATGTTAGTCTTATGGTCCGGCACCATATGTGGCGTTTCGGGATCAGTGAGACTATTGTCTCATGCTCATCTTGTGGTTGGTCACAGAAATCAATTACAAAAATAGAAGACCGGGACATCTATTAATCTGCGTGCAGTAGCCCATAAGAAGAGGGAGATCTCTTATGACGAAGCCAAACAATGGTTCACGATTACCAATAAAGTGTCCTAAATGCGGGAATACTCACCTGAAAACGGAGCATATTCAAGGTAGCAAGAAGAAAACTATCAAAAGATGGCTTCGTAAGGTCAAGGGCTTACAGAACGACTTGTTTACCTTGCGTATGGCAGATCGAGCTGGTAACAAAGCAAAAGCCGGAAAACCCTTAGTTACTACCTATATGAAAGACTTACAAAATAAGATCAGAGAAATCGAGGAATATCAAGAACCTATGGACGTAACCGATCTCAAGATCTCGGGAAGCGATTTAATCGAAATGGGTTACACTCCAGGTCCGCAGTTTGGCGTTACTTTGAGAGCTCTGCTAGAAAAGGTGGACGATGATGCAAGCCTTAACGAGATTGAAAAGCTTAAAGAAATGGCTGTGGAGCTACTCAAAGAGTAGCCTTCTCTACTATTTATTCATCGCTAGCATCATAGCCACTTGCCTCGATATTAGTACTACACTAATCTTACTGGGCATCTGGCCAGAGTTCTGTAAGGAGACTATAGCATTAGCCAGCTGTATGATACAAAGCACAGGTCTAGTCCAGGGCCTTGGTATACTACTGTGTCTACGAGTAGGATTTAGCTACTTACTATATTACAGCATGCTTCGCTACCGTACCAGGCTCCTTGGATTACTAATAATGACCAGTGCTGGTTTCTATCTTGGTATTAAACACTTTTATTATATTATTCTAATCCTCACAATGTAGTAAACTAGAAGAGAGAGAATATAATGCTTATAACAGTATTCCTAGACTATCCTGACAAAATCATGTGCATAGACAAGCATAGCATCAGCGACTTGCTTAGCGAGCTAGTATATAATACTACCTTATCCGAAGAAGAAGTCATTGATTTATTTAGTCAATCCCTTGCCGCTATCTTATTGCTTTCCCGACAAGAGAAGAAGGAAGGTTGGGATATTCTCTTTGCGGATCTGGAGCCAAAGAGAATTAGTGACAAAGGTGAGCTGGAGTCCATTAACAGCGAATTAGACAAGGACACACAAATCAGGCTTATGACAGGAGCTCACAACTTTGCATGTGAGATGAAAACAGACTATCCAGATATATATGAACGTATTAGCGATAGTATTGAGGCAGCTAGCAAACTAAAAGAGTTTAGTAGTGGTATTGAAAAAGCAAAGAATGATCCAGAGCTCGCTATACTTCTTAACTCTGCATTTGGGGAGCCAAACTAAATGGAACTACCTCAGCAATATGACAAAGATATCTATCTAGAAGTTAGGAAGATTGTACGAACACATAGCAATACAATGCCCGCTGAATCAGAAGTTGCCCTTGCCTTTGTAGCTGGAGGATCAATACTTAAGGCAGCAGCTGATACTATGGAGTTCCCGCCATGTACAGAAAATGGAATTTGTGCTGTATGTGAAATTAATGAGTTCTGCGTACATTCTAAAACTCCTGTGGGTATCCGCTTATTACTCTCCAATGCATTAAGAGTATTTACTACCCCTGATCTTGTGGTAGATGAGAGAGTAATAGAGATGGTTAGATACTCTGACAAAACTGACCCCACTGATGTGGGCAAAATCATGGAAATTGCTAGGGTCTGTGGCAGGAAGATAGAACAGAAATTAGAAAAGGCTAAAAATGATCAAGCTAAAAACATCTCAAGAGATTGCACTGCTTAGAAAGGCATGTAATGCTCTATCTGTGTGGATGGAGCAATGCATAGCTAATCTACGTATAGGTGCTACCTATCAAAATGGGCTTGACATCGAGCTAGAACTGGTTCAGTATATTGACCAACTTACTCCCTCACTGTCTGGACTCAAATGGTGGGATACTCCATTTGCCTATCAGAAGAATGCTGAAGGCGAGAAATTTGGCAGCCCGCTGTGTATCTCTATCAACGACGAGATTGTTCACTCTAGACCATCAAATAAGAGATTCGAGACTAGCGATATCATTACTATAGATGCTGGTCTAAGCTTTAGAGGCTGGTGTGCAGATATGGCGCGCACAGTAATATTTAACACGGGTTCTTGGTCGGATAATAGCTACCTTGTTGAGTCCTGTCAGTATGCCCTTAATGCTGGTATTAGACAATGCAAGCCAGGCAACAAGCTAGGAGATATCTCAGCTGCCATCGGTAAAGTTGCTGAGGAAAGCAAGCTTGGCATAATACTAGACTACATGGGTCATGGAATTGGCAGAGGTCTACACGAGGAGCCTCGTATATGTAATAGGCCTGGCTTATATTCTCAATACGATAGTGTCATCATGAGACCAGGTATGGTATTCTGTCTTGAACCTATGTTCACAAATTCAAGCAATGGACGCGCCACCTTAGCACCAGATAAGTGGAAGGTCTGGACCCAAGATGGCTCCATGGCTGCTCATTTTGAAAGCCAAATCCTTATAACTAAGGAAGGGTGCGACGTACTTACTAAACTTACAGGAGAATGCCCGTTGGAGGGAAGATGATTATCGGAGCAGTAGATCTACTAGAGAAGTACGGCTCACGCATTGCTATAGCAGAAGCCCTACTCGACAACAAACTAAGCGACTATGAGATAGAATATGCTCGCTCCCTGCTAGACGAGAATATTCGCTGGGCAGCAGGAGAACGGTGGAGAGCAAAACTACCACCCAGACAGGAGGAAAAATGATACCCATACAAAAGGTAGATATAGATATCTTGCAGCTGGGAGCTGTACTCTTAGTAGATACAGAGAACACAACTCTGAAGCTGGTTGTTGACGAAGACGTCGGCGTCCTTGAAGGACGCTGTGTTCATGTCTCTAACCTCGATGAGAATGATATAGAAGAGGATCGCGGCACATTCATGATCTCTACTATCACAGTAGGCGAGTCAATCAGTGGTGTCTTGTATCCTAAGAAACGTAACGATGGTGTTATAGAGATTGGCGGTATGCTCAAGACAACTCCTGTAAAGTCTATCGAAGTCTACCAGGACGAAGAACTAGGATAGTCAATGAGTAATAAGAGATCTAACTTTAAGTATTTTTTAGACTGGATAAGTGATAACTGGCTTGGCATATTCTTTGTCTTCTGCATATTAGCTGGTATCTCTAATGGTGTTAGCCTCTGTACTAGCAAAGCAGAAGCTAGATGTGTTACTCACATTGTTGAACAAGGCCAAACCCTAGGAAAAATCTCTAAGCAATACTATGGAGATAGAAACCATTGGCAGGATATCAAGTGGCAGAACAACCTAAAGCGGAATCGCCTAAAGGTCGGTCAGGAGCTTGGCATCTATATACCAGATGAAGATGACTGGAAAATAGCTTGCACACTCCTTATCCACCTGAGACTGGACCAGCTTGGAATAACTCGCCCAGCATATACCACTGATGGTATTATCGACGGCGTCATAGACATGAATATGGTCGATCCCGATCCCATCCGAGCTTTAGAATATTGCCGATGGGCTACTGCTACTGCAGAACAGGAAAGTATGTACCAGTTTGCTGTTGGTGGAGCGGGTGAAATTGGTATGTACCAATTCAAACTGAATACTGTTAGGCTAACTGGTAGATGGTATAATAATCTTTATCTCCAAGGTGATGATACCAGATTAGTTAAGTTACTACTAAATCCTCAGATAGCCACAAAGATATTTCTTCTCCATTACATAGAGCTACACAAACGTTATAAAAGCCTATGGATAGCCTGGAAGAGATATAACAACGGTAGTGAGGCAGCAGCCTATGCCTCCAAGGCTATGAAGAGATATTGGAAGATAAGACAATTACAGCCCATAAAGTGCAGACCCTATAACTAGGAGATAAACATGAAATCCCTCACGCGAGTAGTAATCCTGCTCGCATCCCTACTGTTTGTTCAATGTTCAAGTATTGAACCCAAACCTGAGCCCTCTATTATTCGCACAATCCAAACTAATACAAACTCAGCTATTGCAATAGAACTCAATTCCCTAACCAAAGGTAATGGTGTTATCCTAACATGCCTAATGGGTACATGTATTGTTCTTACAGCAGCTCATTTATGTAACCCGTTCATTATTATTGATAATCTCTTACAACAAGCCAATGAAGGAGAAATCTCCGTAGCAGAAGGAGGTCGCTACTTCTCGCTCTATAGTAAGCTGTTAAAAGAGAAATCCTTCTGTAAAGGTTTTGTTGTACTTGAAGACGAGACAAGAGTTCCTGTCAGACCTGTTCTAATTAATTTCGAACATGATCTCATGCTAGGAGTTGTACAACTGCCAGATAGAAAATCAACTGTCCACCTATCGACTGTTAAGAAGGTAGAGCCAGGAACAAGACTGTATACTGCTGTCGTCGCCCCAACTACAGATAGGAAGATTATTTTATTTAGCCGTGCCGGCGTTACTAAAAAGACATTCCTGACTAGTGATGTGGAGAAGAAAGACGGTCAAGTCTATCTACAAACAAACTTTCCCATTGGTCCTGGTGCGTCAGGTGCTCCTGTTTTTCTAGCAGATACAAATCTACTAGTAGGAGTTATATGCGCGCAGATGATAGATGGAAATCCACTTGTTCCTATCAAAGCAACCTATGTTGCTACGCCAAACCAAATTAGAGAAGTCTATTTGCAGCACACGGAGGACAAAGATGATATTGAACTTAATCGGCCATATTGCCACGGGAAAAAGTACCTTTGCGAATTGGTTCGTGGTGAAATATCCATTGTGGACGCATTTAGACATCGCCGCAATGAGAAGGAGAGCACAGAGACACAACCCAGCAGGGTTCCACCTGGGAATAGTAGAGGACGTGGCGTGGACTCTCCTGATGCAGGCAGTACAGGAGAGCAATAACTGTATTATCGAAAGTACCGGCGTACTACATCGTCTAAAAGACCTATGGACTCCAGAGCTAGCTAATAGAGGTATTTATACAATCAAGTTTACAGCTCCAAAGGACATTTGCCAGGAACGAGCACGAAGAAGAGATCGAAAACCTATCAAAGGATACGACCTTGATGAGAGCTATGGAATAGAGCTTGAGGAAGAGCTACACCAAAGTATTCCAGCAAATCTAATAGTAGATACGTCAAGTCTGGAGAACATAGCAAAGAAGTTCGAAGTAATCGAGCGATACATCCTTAGAGCAAAGAAATCCTTCGAGGTGTATAAAACTGCGAAAGTAATAGGCAAAAACAAACTCAAGAAGGAGAGAAAAAAGAAATGAAACCTACCAAGATCACGATTCGGAAGATTCCGAATCCCAAAGGAAAAGTCCTAGCATTTGTCGAAATTGAGTTCGACGACCTATTGGTTGTCCGTAATCTCAAGATTGTCAATGGAAAAACCCTGTTCCTCGCAATGCCTAACAAGCCCAGTGGTAAGGACGACGGCCAGTATTACGACGACGTCTACATCGTTGATTCATTCAAGGATGACACACCTGGACAGGAATTTAAGAACAAGCTGCAGGCAGCAGTCCTGAAGAAGTGGGACGGCATGAGTGGCGGAGCTGCATTCGAAGACCAAACCGGAGCAGCAGGCAATAGTCAAGCTGGTACTAGCGGCTTCCAGGGCGACGATGTTCCATTCTGAGCATAACCAAAATATGCTTCAGATGTAATGAGGAGCAAAGGCATATGGATACTAAAGAAGCATTACTAGACGTATTTGACGGTGAGGCAGGAACATATGCTCTACATATTGTTCCCTCCGGCGCATTTGCGTATGGAGCTAGCAATCCTAGTATGCTAGAAACATACTCAGGTATACATGTAATAGATACAGCATCTCTATTGTCCATATGCCAAGAAGCTCCTGAAATTATCTCCGCGAGTCTAGATGCAGACGGAGAAATTATCGAGCCAGAAGATAGCTGCGAGGCTAAAATCCATTTTGAGTCAGTAGAAATTGGAATTTGGTGCAAAGCCCTACTTAGGATAGGTGATGCATCCATGATAGAGCATACTGATATTCCATTTCTATTCAAAGGAGATGACTTCGATGAGTTCGAGCGACTAGCTAAGGCCTCGCTTAGCAGACTCACCACGTTGTGGTGTGCAGAGCAGGCCCAGCAGCATGCCCAAACTATTATGTCTGCTCGACTGGAACCACCTTTGAAGTTGAGTAATGCCTTCTATGGCTACTATAATGTCCTACAAGGCATTGTTCTGGCACGCACAGGCAAGTTTGTACATGAAGCCCCAGCGTTTATGGAGGTAGCACCTAAGACAGCAACACTGTATTCTACCATACTTGCACGAATGCAGGACGGTAACTTTCTATCACGACGAGAGCTCAGCGCAGCTCACTTTGAAATTCTCAAGCTCATGGAAGTATTGGCAGTGGCCGATGGAGAAACAGAACTACCAGATGAGCCATCTGAGAAGGCTGTTGAAGCGATTGATCACGAGCTCCTTAGACTCAGGAGGGCACTGCTATGACCGACAGTAGAAAAAAGAATCGTATCAGGCGTAAGAAAGAGGCCGCAGGTGGCAAGGAAGCCGGAGACCTCATTCCCATGCCTGATCATCAGCGAGAATGGCTTAGAGTCCATGATAAATTTGTAAAAAATCCTGAAATGGAACTCATCATGGCTACGGATCCACCATCAAACAGATCTCGTATGAGTTTTGGTGTCAATCCGTTGCCTTGGGAAACTCCAATGACGGCCCAGGACTTCCGACATCTAGAAGAAGTCCGACAAAAGAAGTACACCTGCGAGAATAAGCAGTGTGGTGCTTGCGATCAAGAGTCTGTTGCTGACTATTATGTTGTTACACACAGGAGAGAGATTCCTCATTCTAATACAAACGATTCACTCATAGACAAAGCCATCAATCAAATTTGCTTGAGGAGATTTGGCCGAAGAGAGAATCTCTGTATTCATGTAGGTGTCCAATGTAAGAAGTGTAAGCAGCACATCAAGTACGTAAAGAGGAGCCTATCCCATCGACGTGCAGCCAAGGACCCACTGGTCTCAGGCCCACATCAGAGATGGGGAATCAAGCCTACCTATAATTAGGAGAGAAAATGAAGAAGTTACTAGCCTTATCATGTCTTATGTTTGCTGTTGGCTGCGGTGATATGTATGTCTACATCGGTTTGGATGTAGATCCTGCTATTTTAGCAGACTATAATGTTATTCTTCATATAAAATCTGACGGTGATCCTGTTTGTGGAGCAACCCTTGTAAACTCTAACACTGCTATTACAGCAGCTCATTGTATAGCTGCTAGCTATCGTGACTACTTCATCGAACCGAGTGACGGAGTTATCTATCCTGTAGAAATCATTGCTGTCAATGCTTTCGAAACATCAGACCTAGCAGTCCTAAGAATTGAAGAACTCCTATACCAACCTGTGGCGACTGTATCTACAGGAGAACCACGGTTTGGCGAAGATATCTGGGTTATTGGCTGCGGTGGTGGCGAGTGCGATGCTCTAAGTAAGGGAATCGTCTCAAAACTCGGTGTTATAGACCACTATGACATGGTTGCAAACCAGTTCGATGTCACTGCATGGTATGGCAATAGCGGCGGAGGAATCTTTGACGCCACTGGTGAGCTGGTAGGTGTTGTATCACAGTTTGGCCCACAAGGCGGAGGAAAAGTAGGTTGGATGTATGGATGCACAGTAGGTGCAATCAATAAGATTCTCAAGGAAGCAAGTCTTGAACAAACAGACTGAAATAGGTTTTATAACCGGTCTTTCTACCTTCCTAACTCTTGTTTTATCATTCGCTCTAGCTGCATGTACTCCAGGAGCCTACAGAGTATCTGAGGCGTATGTAGGTGGACAACCTCAAAGTGCAGAGATTGTCTGTGAAGATGCATGGGATTGTGCAAATGCCATAAATGATTTCTGCCCCAATCAAGCAATCAAAGTACTCGGCTTCAGACGCCACATCAAGGACCATGCTTACTGGAGCAATACTCACAAGCAGTGGGTCATTGAGCCTAGAGAAACCATATCCCTAAAATTCGAATGTAAGGAGACAAAATAATGGGAGCCCCGCAAATTATTTTTATTATTCTAATTGCCATGAGCCTAGGAATACACCTTGTCAAACATGGAGAACATAGAGACAACTACAATTTCTGGATGGCATTGTTTGATACAGGACTCACAGTTGCTCTGCTAAACTGGGGAGGATTCTTCGGATGATATTCTTTATCTTTGGAGTACTGTTAGCAGTAGGCGGGATCGCAACATTTATATACTTCCAGCAAGAAGGAGAGTTCCATGCTGTAGCTATAACCGTAGTTACTACAATTGGAATCCTACTTCTACTCTTGCTTGGCAGAACATTATACAAGAGTGACTGGCTCAAGACATGTGACAAACACTGTGACAATAGAATAGTTAGAGTCATTGATAAAATGAACGATACTTGTAAGATAGATCACATTGAGTGGAAGAGCCCAGAAGAAATAGATAATCCGTGTTACGAGTGTTTGGTAGACACTAACCAAAAAGGAGAATGAAATGGCAGAACCAAAAGAAGTAGCAGAAAAATCTGAAGGCGCTTTCGTTGCCTCGTTGAAGCGCAACAACAGGCAAATCAAGGATGACAGAGCAGAGTCAATTGGTGAAGATGCTCAGATGCGATACCGCAGGACGGTTGAGGATCTGGCCATGAGCATCAAGCGTATGAAGCGCAAGCGGGAGAACATGTTGGACATGAGTCCCGACAACGCTTTAAGTCTCATGGTTGCCAACAACTTCGACTCCGAAAAATTTGTCGAGGAAGATATCAAGCTAGGCATTGATATCCGCAACGCCGAAATCAAGTTCGAGATCGCCGATGCGCAGTACGACCGTCTATTTGGTGGTGTGTGATGGGTGGCGGAAGCTATTCTCTAAGTAGTCGTTCAACTCGTTCAGAAAAGCTGGGTTATGATAAACTGTCAGCAAGAGCGATCTTTACCTCGCGTGATATGAACAGCGAGATGAACCCCAATGGTATTACTCTGCGTGAATCTCGTGATTCCGCTGAACATCCAAACTCCATTCCCATTGTGCTGTCACTAGATGTGACTGGCTCGATGGGCTCAATCCCACACTTTCTAGTGAAAGAGGGGCTTCCCGAGATGATGGACCAAATCATTAAGGGTGGAATTCCTGATCCCCAAGTTCTATTCCTTGGAATTGGTGACCATACATATGATCGTGCTCCCTTGCAAGTGGGTCAGTTCGAGTCCAGCGATGCACTGCTCGATCACTGGCTCACTAAGCTATTCATCGAAGGTGGAGGCGGAGCTAATGATGGCGAGAGCTATCACCTTGCTTGGTTCTTTGCTAGTAGATACGTAGAAGCCGATCACTTCGAAAAACGTGGAAAGAAGGGTATTCTCTTCACTATTGGCGATGAGCCCGTATTGAAGGAAATTGCTGCCCGCTACCAAGAAGCTCTCATGGGTGATGGAGAGTACGCAAACAAGACAAGTGCTGAGTTGCTGGAGAAAGCACAAGAGAAGTACGAAGTATTTCATCTCCATCTGTTGCAGGGAGCTAATGGAAATAATCAGCGTGTAAAGGATGGATGGAAGCAGTTGCTCGGAGATAACTGCATCTTCGTACAGCGTAGAGAAGAAATTGCCCAAGTTATCGCCGACACAGTAGTTGAAGTAATCAATGCCCAGAAGGGTGGCACAGAGCAAGTAACTCCAAGTACCGAGCCAACAAAGGAAGAGACTGAAGACGAGATAATGCTATAGTATCCTAATTAGGAGACAGTCAATGGGAAAAAGGTTTAAGAGTAAGCCTAGTCGACTACGCAGAAGACTTCGTAGGAGAATTGGTCATGCTATTGCTAATAAGCATAACGATACCGAACGTTTATTTCAGTCAATCATGCAATATGTAGACGAATATACCAACGAATACAATAAGAAGATGCAATACATGGTAAAAAGACTAGACGAATCAATAACCACTACCCAGAGACTAAGAGCAAAGGCTAAGAAATGAATCATGCCATCATCGGATTAGGGCATGGAGATGAAGGGAAAGGTGTAGTAACCGAGTACCTTTGTTCTCAAGCCCCAAACAGTACAATTGTTATCCGCTTCTCCGGTGGACAGCAGGCTGGGCATAAGGTGTGTAAAGACAGTACCGAGCACATCTTCTCTCAGTTTGGATCAGGTACTCTGAGCGGGTGTCCTACCTATTGGTCAAACTACTGCACATTTGAACCCACTGGGTTCTGGAAAGAACGCACAATACTTGAAGGTAAAGGAATCCACCCACGATTCTATATCCATCCCGACTGTGCTGTAACCACACCCTATGATGTATTTGCCAATAGAGAGATGGAAAGAGAAGATGGCACCTGCGGGACAGGATTCTACCGAACAAAGCAGAGACACTTTCGAGATGGTCTAACTCTAACTGTACACGATCTAGTTTCTATGAGCCTTAGTCAGCTTAGATATAGACTAATGGAAATACAACGTGACTACGAATCAGAAAAACTACAGGAAGAAAGCATCTTTCTAGATTGTGTTGCTTCTATTAGACATTGGCCTGCCCTAACAGTAACCGAGACTATTCCTAACTATAGACACCTAGTATTTGAGGGTAGTCAGGGTCTAATGCTTGATGAGCATATAGGTCATATGCCTCATTGTACTCCATCAGATGTAACTCCTAGAAATGCAATGGAGATAGCCGAACTTGACGAAGTCTGGCTAGTAACTAGAGCTTATCAGACACGTCATGGCACCGGGCCAATGACTAATACTGAGCACCCTTTGTGTCTAATAAATACCGAGAAAGAAACCAATACCCATAACGAATATCAGGGAGAGTTTAGAAAGACAGTTCTTGATCTTGACCAACTCATTCATGCTAAGACCGAGGGAATTGATAAGATTATCCAGCCCTCTACACGCGTCAACTTAGTTATAACCTGTATTGATCAGCTTAGCTCTGGCAAAGTAACTCTAGGAGGAGAAGTTATAATAAATAATAATATGAAGGAGTTTGCTAGACTTATAGCAGACTCACTCAAGATAAATGGAGACTTGTATACTAATACAAGTCCATACTCTACTACAATAGGAAAGGTGAGCTAATGAAAATCCTTATTGCAATAGTATTAGTCATTGCTCTACTCCTAGCTCTTCCCTTGTTTACTGCCGTAGGCGGATGTGCAAGTGAGAAGACTCTTTGTAGAAATGTTGATACTGTCAAGGTATGCAAGATCTATCCACCTTGCGGACTCTTTGACCAAGACGAATGCAAGGACCCAGACGTAAGATACAAAGTATCCATAGGTAATATCATATGTGATATCATCTTCATCGAGATAATATTCGTTCCAGTCGTGCTTGCAGGCTGGTACTTATGGGAACCAGTAGGATATAAATGATACAAATACTGCGCGTCTTATTGTACATAATAAGCTTGCCCATATGGGGTATTGTCTGGGGACTGGTGGGTATACTTATATCTGGATTTGCCTGGATAGTTCTTGTCTTCATAATACTCATAGCAGGAGTTATAGTAGTTGGAGACAATGCTGGCGAGTGGATACGTTGGTGGGTAGCAATTGGAGACCCAGTAGTGATGTGGGGCGGGCGCGTAGGCGCAATACTTGGACTAATTATTGGACCATTTCTAACTCGCCACTTAGAAAAGGAGATGCGTAAAACAGATGTAAAATAATACTTCAAAATCAATGACTTGGGCCTGAATTTGGAATCGACGGGGCAAGGAAGTGAAGCGGACAGCCAGTGGTTGAGCAGGCCACTATAAAAAAGCTCAAACAAATAATTGCAAAGACAAATACCTTCGCAAGTCTGTGTGACACGGCTCAGCCCATTCTCTTCGGTGTAATCGAGATGGAACAGAGCCAGGCACGCCTCGCTGCCTAGAGTAGCGAGAACAGTCTAGGGTTGTGCTCACCCTATTAACCAAAGAGTAGGTTCCTGGTAACCAACGGAATAGCTCCACCCGAAAGGGACATGAAAAGGTGAGAATCACCGTTGGGACCACAAAGCCAGGTGGTGGAGGCGTAGAGGAGCGTCACGTTCCTAAGTCCAATGTATTACCAGAGTTGAGTAAATTGGTCGACTCTCCAGCGTATTGCCAAAGCGGGCTCTGCAGGAGGTCCTGAACTAATTTACGGGTACCAAATTCGCTGACAAAGATAGTGACCTAGTCACATCGTGCGAGGAGTTGCTTGCCTCGCTCCCGAATTCTGGTAATACATTGGGCTTAGGAACAAAAGTCCTGGGAAAGGCGTGACCCAAAAGAACCAGGCAATATGGCTGTACGAGGCTGAATGGATCTTGCTGCGGACGAGGGAATCGATGCCCTCCAGGTCCACAAGAAAGAAGGCAAGTATCATGATAGTTATAAATACTGTTCTCTCAATAGTTATATTCATGTTCATAGTACGAGACTATCTGATAGACAAGAAAGTAGATGAGATTATTCAGGGAATGCGAGCAGAGGCAGAGTATGCAGGTACCCTGGACATGATCAACTTAAAAGAGCCTACTGGCTGGGCTGAAAGAGCTGCCTATATAAAGATGATGTCATCAACTATCCATCCGGCTAGCGATAAACACTGGACTGGGAGCCTTAGGGGCTAAACTATGATAGTTTTAGAGATAATCCTTATTGTTATAGTCGTAGCTATAATCTGTCCACTGTTTGATGATGGCCCCGGCTATTTCCAATGTAAGGAAATTAACAAACAAAGAAGACACGAAGAGCTTCTAGAAGTACTTCGAGTTTCTGTATCGGAATCAGCACCAAAACAAACAGAAGAATATGTTAGGCTAAAAGAAGATTTTAGCGCATCAGTTGAAAGAGGTGTTGAAGGATTCCAGAAGAAAATTCCATTAGTTCCCTTTAATCCCTCTATACCCCTGGATTCGGCCGAATTCGAAATACCGAGTCTATGTCCAAAATGTCATCAAGACGAATATGATTGTAACTGCCGGGGATGTAATACTAACTAGCCCGACAGGTCCACAAGGAGAAATAATGAACTGTAAAATATGTAATTCAGAGAAGGTTCTTGCGGCAGGTTATGGAATTACCTTGGTTGATTGCGAAGGGAACTCCAAGGATATGGTAGATGTCACCGGAACGATGCCTGTGTGTCAAGAGTGCTTTGACGCAATAACAGCACAACTACAGAGTGCTGTGTCAGGTATTAGTTTCAAAGACGGCGGCATAACCGTAGAATGCCCTCCAGGTCCATAACTAGTTGAAAACACTTACAAGGAGACAAACAATGACTATCAAATTAGGTCAAAAAGTTAAAGACAAAGTTACTGGTTTAGTAGGTATCGCGACCTGTCGCTCTACCTTTCTTACCGGATGCGATCGAATTGGTATCCAACCCGAAGCCAAAGAGGGTAAAGTTCCAGGCTCCTATTATGTTGACGAGCCACAACTAGAAATAGTAAATGAGATCCCTATTCTGGAGATACCTACAGAAGAAGTGGACCGTGGTGGTCCCCAAGATATACCAGTGGATAATCGGGATCCACAGTAATTTAGACCCAGGTCCACAAGGAGAAACATAGTGGCTAGGAAGCACAAAACACAGAAGATAGCTCTCAAGACAGCAGAAGTTGATGAGAAGATGGTACCAGTTATTAACTGGCTCAATAGCTGGCGAGGGATATTTACACGTTGGTGTTGTGAAGGAAACTCATCACAGAAACCCTACATTATCTTTTATGCTGATAATATTGGAGAACTTGCCCACATAGCTAGACATATCAATGGCTATGGTGTGGTTGAGCTAAGTAGCTACGTGTATATGAACGTAAATATACTTAGATATTGTATGAAGTTTGATAGCAAAGCTCGTCTAAGGCACTTCAAGACTACCATTCCTAGCTAGGTCCATAAGGAGAAGAAGATGCAATGGTCTAAGTTTGAATTGTTCTGTCTTACTATATTAGGAGGTGCTATGTGCCTTCTATTTCTATCAGTCTGTCTAGCTAACTGTTAGCTATAGGAGAAGAACCATGACAGAATGGCGCAAAGATAAGTGGAAGAAATTCTTTAAGAACGCAGGTATACTTGCCGCATGCTGTAGCATAGCTCTATTTCTAGCTTGGCTAGCAAACTAAGGAGCTAACCATGATTCTAGGAATTGGATGCTTTGTGTTTGGAGTTCTCTTGCTTACGATAGCTATATGTATAGATCTCAACAAAGATAAGCAGCCAGAGCCCAATATCTAGACACCTCAAGAGCTATGGCAGAGATTGATCACTGCGAGTACAGAGAGAATCACCTGCGGTGCGACGTATGTGAATATGAACCATACTACCGCTGGACCAGTGCCCTAGGCGGATTATAAGGAGCTAAGACCATGACTAACGAAGAACTTCGAGAAATAGAAGAGAGAGCTAAGGCAGCAGGAGGGAAACCATGGAGCTGGATAGACTATGGTCAGGATGAAACTAAGACTCTGCACGAAACAGCTCTCAATGATGGAAATGGCTACGGTGTATTGTTCCACAGCGCAGGCTGGGATATGAGAGAAGCTGATGCAAAGTTCATAGCTCATGCTCGCGAGGATGTTCCTAAGCTCATTGAAGAAATCAAAGTTCTCAAGGTGCAGGTAGAGGAAGCAAAAGAAAGACGCTATGCAGATTTGAATAAAAAGGTGTATGATTGCTTCTATTGTCAGGAAGTAGACAAACGACATACTCAGCTGGAAGAAGAGCTACAGCGCACAAAGAAAGAGCTAAAGAAACTACAAGAGTGGGACGGCCATCATACAGATAAGCTGAAGGAAGAGATACGGTTTGTCAAAGCTCAGAATAGTATCTTGGAAGCAGATGCAGAGGGTTATGTGCACGCGCTAGAAGATGTAAGACTAGTTATAGATGGCATCCTCGGGGAAGAGATCTTAGTTGAACCTGAGGCAGAGCCCGAAACTAAAGTCACAACGATACATCTCGACAAAGATGGCGACCCTCGTAACTTCGTTGATGAGATAATGGATATGTTTATGCCTTCTCTAGAGGTTTCAATGGGAACAATCATAGATCATCCCGATGGTCCTTGTGACTGTGTCCCTAATCAACCGTGTGAAGAGCACAAACCTGTATGTGAGATATGTAATAACACAGGATGGGATTGTTATTTTAATAAGACATTATTACTTCCATCTAAAAAACCATGTCCTAACGGGTGTGAGGGATCGGCCTAAAGGAGAATAAGATGGCAGTCCAGCTCTTTTGGAATCAGTTGATTAATCATGGTTGCTGGGCTAATATCTATCTCCTATCACCACAACGCATAGTCAAGGTATTTAGGAAAGCATATCAAAAAGATGAGGACAAGCTAATAAGAGACGAAGTTAGAGGGTCAAAGAAATATAAGTATGCTTTACCTATACTTAGAATTATCACCGTCATTACACCACAAGGTAACAAAGCTAAAGGTATGGTTAAGAAGTATCTACCATATAAAGTAAGCAGAGAAGAAATGTTTGCCCTCTATGGCAATAAGCCTCAATGTATGCCTGGAGACGCTTGGAAGTTTAACTATCGCAAGGACTATGATGGTACTATCTATTATGTAGATACCCAAATAGCACCATGTAACCAAGAGGACAACTGGCTATGACACCAGAAACATATATCAAAATCAATACTACCATCTACAAGATAGTCTACTGGGTGACTCTACTTGCCTGCACAGCTATTACTGCAGCATTGTTCCTTCACTACTTCGTAGGTTTGTCTCTAGAAGATCCGTGTACACCTGGTGTGGTCTGGGGAGCTGATATAGCTTTCTTTGTACTGCATATAAGCAGCAAGCGAGCACTGAAAATACTAAAGGAGTAACAAATGTGCAATAGCGTAGTCTATAAAAGAATCGTAATGTTCAGTGATCTCAATCCCTCTGGCTACCTATATGGTGGCACCATGATGAAGTGGATTGATGAGGCTGGCGCTATCTTTGGTTGTGAATTACTCGGCGAAGGCAAACGATTTGTCACACTAAAGATAAGCGAGGTTCTCTTTGAAGAACCCGCAGGGCTAGGCTCTGTACTTACGTTCTATGCTACACTGACTTATACTGGCACCACCAGCTTCGAGGTTCTAGTTGCAGTCTACAACAAGAACTGTGAAATCGTAACCTGCGATATCACATTTGTATCAGTAGACAATAATGGAAAGCCAACCCCTCATACCCTTATAATATTGGAGTAAAATAATGTTAGAATTCTTTTTTGGCCTGTTTATGGGCTGGTTGATCTTTGGTAAAAGCAAATGAAAATAGTTAGCAAGTATCAGTGTGAGCTATGTGAAACTATTTACGATACTGAGAAGGAAGCTAAGAAGTGTGAGAAGAAACATCCAGAACAAATCGAGCTAACAAGGCTCGTCTACGAGGAACATAGAACAGAACCTGCAGAGGTAGTTCTTAAATGGGGCAAGATACCTGGGATATCGGCCATAGGCGCTGTCTATATACTAAACAGGCTTTTTATAGAGGAAGAGTAGCATGCCAACTCCACAACATACTCTAGTAAGATTTGCCGGAGAGATTCGAGATGGCTGGGAGACAAGCACTGACGATCACCCCTTGGGTATGAATGCATACTATCCTGGATTTCAGAGAGACGAGCAATTTGTCTTTCTCTGTCATATATTTCAAATGCCAGGGCATTGTATGCTAATACGCCTAGCTAATAACCAGATACATGGACCATCTCATACAGAGGACTACGAAGAAGTACCTGAGGATGAAACCTAAGGAGAAATAATGGCCTATTGTCCCCACTGTAAATACCACAGAGGTCCTTATGAGATCTGGGATAACCCTGAATACAAACGCTATGCTAGACACTCATTTGTGATACTTACCCGGGGACAAAAGAAGCCTGGACACTGGAGACGCAGTAATGGAAGACCATAAAGCTATAGTATGTGAGGTAGAAGTATTCCCTCATGGTAATGCCGACCGACTGGAGCTAGCGAGACCAGTTGGAACTGACTGGGTCCTGGTTGTTGGTAAGGATGATTTCAAGACCGGCGACCTGATGATCTATATCCCAATTGATAGTATTGTCCCAGACGAGCTTATTCAAAAGCACTTTGGTAAGAGCAAGATCAAGCTGGAGAAGAACCGCGTTCGAACTACTAAGATCCGTGGCGTTCTCTCTCAGGGCTTGCCAATCAAGCCTGAGTCCCACCATCAGTTGGGCCAGGATGTTACCAAAGAGCTGGGTATTGTAAAGTATGAGCCACCCATACCTAAGTGGCTCAAGCAGCAGGGACAGAAGAAAATTCCGAAAAAGAAGAAGAAGTTTGTTGCATGGGTAGACTCTCAGTTTCCTAAGTATACAAAGATTCGCAATCATAAGAACTTCAGAGGTGCCATTGAAGAAGGCACTGAGGTTGTTATCTTAGAGAAAATCCACGGTACCAACTTCCGAGCTGGTAGAATCTATGTAGGTGGCTTCAGGACTCCTTGGTACAAGAAGCTATGGAATTGGGTAACCTTCCGTCAGGCACCAAAATGGCACTTTACGGTTGGTTCACATAATATAACCAAATGGTATGCAGATAAGATCTACCATCGAGCAGCCAAACAAGCAGACCTAGACAAGCTGGGTGAAGAGTGGAATGGTTTCATCTTCTATGGTGAAATCTATGGCCACGGAATCCAGGAGCTGTCCTATGGCGTACCAGCAGGGAAGATTGAGCTGGTCGTCTTTGATATCTTGTTTAAGAATGAGCATGGACAAGCCAATTACCTACCATGGTGCGAAGTCTTAGATGTTTGCCAGAAGCTAAATCTACAGACACCTCCTGAGATCTTTGTAGGTCCATGGTTTAACAGCATGGTTAATCTAGCTGATGGTAAGAGTAAAATGCCAGGAGCTAAACATCACCGTGAAGGATTTGTAGTCAAACCTTTGTCAGAGTCCTGGAATCCTAGAATAGGAAGACTAATTCTGAAGAGAATTTCAGATACCTATCTGGAAGGCAAGAATCAAACCGATTATCACTAGGAGAAAAACTATGGAAAAGCACAAACGTGTCAAGGAACATGGCGGCGGATTTGATTTTCATTTCAAGAAGGAAGAAATCAAGAAAGTTCTAGTCGAAAAGATCATCGAGGAAGGTGAAGAAATTCCCTGTGACGATGAAGTAGACGTAACCTACAATCCCGATTCAAGCGGCGGAGGATTTATCATTGTCCAAGGAAAACGAAGAAGCTAAGACCTCAGAAATAATCGAGATAACTGAAGTTGCCGAAGAACCTCAGGGTCTCAGAGACTGGGACGGCAATCTCATCGAGATTGGCGACACTGTCTTTTTCAATGACTTTGACAGCGGTACAGTCCTAGACGAAGAAAAAGACGGAAGAATATGTATCGAATCAGAGGAGAAGAGCGCAGATTCTGATCATCCTTGGCCAATGGTATGGCTTATTCCTCCTGGTTTGCTCAAGAAAGAAAAGCCCAAGGAAGAAAAGAAAGTAGATCTCGATATAACCCCAAGTGATCGAGGCTGTTGTAATCGCTAGAATAATTATCCAGTAATATCGAAGGAGACTTCATGTCCGACATTTCCCTCAGACCTTTGGCTGAGGTAATACTGGATCAACTTACTGCTGGTAGAAGAGAAGCATATGTAGAAGCACGCAAGAGAATGTTTAAACTTAAGCGCAGGATTACGACTCTTACAGATATAACGCTTGCTTCTATCAACGATCCAGATCTAAGTTTTGATGCAGTAGTACAACTCAAAGATGCGCTTGAAGAAGCTCGCTCAGGACTTTGGTACGTGTCTGACCAGCTTACTGCCTATGAATCTCAGGATATCTCCAGGCTAAACCTTCCTACGCTCGATGAGATGCTAGCAGATCTTGAGCAATGCCAACGAGAAATGGCTGAAATCCGCTGGAATCTCGAAGAGCAGTGGATAAGCGGTATTACCAAAAATATCTCATTGCAAGTACCTAATAGTAATCATATGGTAGACCTAGGTCCATTTGAGATAAGATTATTCTACAAACCAATACGAAACTATTCTGATAGAGATCGTATATACAGCTACAAGGTTATAGCCCTAGAACCATGCTATCCACTTACCCAGCGTGGAGGTCGTGGTTCTAATCCTCATCCTCATATTAATCATACTACTTTATGTGAGGGGGAGGCAACAACCGTACTCAGTAGGGCACTAAATGACTTTAGACTCTGTGACTTCTTTTTACTTATCAATTCTACTCTCAACTGCTACAATCCACGTAGTCCTCATTACAGGTTAGAGAAGTGGGACAGAGCACGATGCAGGCAATGTGGTGAATACATCGTAGAAGAAGAGTTAGTTCAGTGTTCGTACTGTGAATCAAAGATGTGCAGCGAATGTGCTATTATTTATACATGTGCCATTTGTAATAAGCTCATCTGTTCTCATCACACAGGTCAGCGCAAAATCCGCAAATGCAACAAATGTAACCAATACATTTGCTTACAACATTATAAGAGCATTAGGAAACATAGCTGTTTCAAGGAGATAAAGGAGGAGAGGATAGAAGTAGCCAAGGAAAGACTCAAGCTAATCGAGGAGATAGGTACTATCAGAGCAAGAATAGCAGAAGAGGGTATTACTCCCAACTCTGAAGAAACAACCACTGCTGACCTCTTAGAAAGTTCCACACCCTACCCTGCTCCAGGCTGTGATACACCAAGTACTAATGTACATGTGAGAATAGATAATCGAACTAATGAAGAGGTCGTGGAAGAGATAGAATCAGCTACAGGTGATAGAATAACAATCTCACCCGTAGTAATGCCTTTCATTGGAAATGCTGAAGTAACAGAAACTACCGGCCCAACTGGATTTGCCGATTAGTATAAATGTTGTCTACTGAGAGTAGACACTGCCACAGGTGGCAACCTATAACGATGGCCTCTTGGCCAAGAGGAGACAAGATGATAGACGTAACATTCATTAACAACGACGGTGCAGGCTTTGCTGATGTAATCCCGGTCGATGATGGCACCACAGCAGTCGAGCTATTCGATCAGCAGCTTCCAAACAGTGATCCCGGTGCATATCTTATTCGTGTGAATAAGAAGGCATGTGCATCTACTTGTGTACTAGTCGACGGAGATACAATGACCGCGACTCCAACCAAGATTGATGGAGCTGGTGGCTGGACTAATAGCTAACCAACAATTGTTACCAGAGGCACCTTAGGGTGTCTCTAAAAATCTATTCCCCAGTTGAGGTCTATTATGCTGGATGCAAACGTAATACCAGAAATCAATCTTTGCGAGACCAATCCTTCCGACCGAGCTCTAGTCAAAATCGCAGTCAAAATCTATAATAACCTACAAACTTCCTCTACTTTCCAAGCTAATCTTGAGAGCCTTGCCGACTGGCTAAAACAAGGTTACTGTCAGTTTGAGGAAGCAGAGAGGTACTATAAGATACTATTACAGTATGGTTTAAAACATGAAGTAAGTGACGGAGTTAGTAAAGCTGTACGCCTAATGGCAATTAGATTGCGTAATCATAGCGAAAGCGCAGCAAACATAATGGACCAAGTCCGTAAGACCATTCCAGCCAATACCAGGGACCTAAAAGCCTGGTTTAGAGCAAAAAATAATCGGAATCCAATTAGCTGTGAGGATCCAAGAGGTATCATAGAGGACCTAAAGATACTATGCAAAGAGTTCAAAAAGGTTTGGTGGCATAGCGCAGATATGTGTCTTTCTGTTATGACTGATCCTATTACCCTTACCGATAAAAACGATAAGATCCACAAGTTGGGTCCTATGGTAATTAGGTTGTATATACACGAAGCATGTAGACGAACCAACAACACTGGACTTACAGGTTATCGTATCGAACCTAACAACCCAAACTACAATAGCACAGAAGACTTCTTTCACCCTCATATATGTGATTTAGAATTATGTGAGGGAGAAGGAAAAGTAGTAATTACCCAAGCCTTATTAGATTATCGACTTCTCGACTTCTTTACTGTAGTAGACAGCATCCTAAAGACATACAATCCTAGGGATGCACATTTTAGCCTAGAATCATGGAATGCCCCAAATTGTGCTGATTGCGGAAGTGCAACAAACGACTATGCATATTGCTGTCACTGCGAAGAACCGGTTTGTGAAGACTGTTATATATGCTGTGAGGATTGTGGAGACGCATTATGTCAAACTCATAGCCGCTGGTGTACTATATGTAATACAGGCTTCTGTATAGACTGTATAAAGTCATGTAAACTATGTGATAATAGTATCTGTGGTAGCGAGGATTGTAGTGCTGTGTGCGCCATCTGTGAGGAACATGTATGTACTAGGTGTTACACAACATGTAATGGTTGCGGAAATAAAATCTGCAGCAGCTGTGACAAAATAATGACAAAAGTTGGACATGATTGTTGTTGTCCTGCTTGTGCGGAGGAACATGAAGATGAGCAAGAAAGAGAGAAAGAAGGAGAGGAAGCTTCAGAGACTCCTAGCCAGGTTGAGCGGCCAGAAAACACCCGGCCTGGCTTTACAGACAGTACCACAGGATGGTCAGACTTTAGTGGAAGTACCGAAAGCCAACCAAACAGGGTGGGCGGATCAGAAGAAGATGAAGACGGAGGGGAGCTCACTTTCAGAGAAGTCGTCCTCCCTCTGGTTGCCTGAGAAACCACGAATAGCAGCTCTTAGATTTTCTCCCTACGCCTGGGCAAAATTTAAGTATCTTCGTGATAAAGGAAGCACAGAAGTGGCCGCATTTGGTATCGGACTACATGACGATCCGCTGGCTATTATCGATATCGTTGCAGTAGAACAACAGGCAACTGCAGTTACTGCTGAGTTTGATGACATAGCGGTATCCAACTTCTTTGAAGATCAAGTAGGACTAGGCAGGAAGCCTCATCAGTTTGCCAGAATATGGCTACACACACATCCAGGTAATTGTGCAACACCAAGTGGGGTAGACGAAGCTACATTTACTAGGGTGTTTGGAGCTTGTGATTGGGCAGTGATGGCTGTCCTAGCATGTGGCGGGGACCTTAGTGCCCGGCTCCGGTATAATACTGGTATCAGAGCCGAGTTCCAAATCAAAATAGAAATTGACTACAGCTTAGAGTTCGAAGCTAGCAACCATGAGGCCTGGGACCTTGAATATGAGAAGAATGTGCATAGAGAGGTTTTCGTGAGCTCCTTTGGTAGAAGTGGTGCTCAGTTCCCAAGCAACGGAGCCTTCCATGGCCATATGCCTGGAAGAACTATGTGGGATGATAATCAAGACTGGAAACAGCTTTATGAGCACGACGATAGCTATACACAAATAACATCACCTCGAAGCCGTGGTATTGGTGCAGCCAGGATGGCCGAAGACGATGAGAGCAACTATGATTGGGACGAACAGACAGCTCCTAACTCAGATGATAGTCCTGATACTTGGTGGACTCTTGAAGAAGAGCTCGATGACAAAACACCAGAAGAACGGAAAGCATTCCTGGAGGGCCTAGATATTGATCCGGTCGATGTACAAGACTATATCTGCTACTATGAAAACGGAGTACTTACTTGCGAGCTAAATTCAGAAGCAGCTCGGCAGGAAGAAGAAGAAGAGATTATAACCTATCAGCAGTGGAACCAGGAACAGCTGTCAGGAGCCGTAGAATCCGAGAATGGATTTACAGACTCAGCAGGAGAATTACCTCAATAGGAGAAATCAATGTCAATTGACCAAGACGAAAGATATAGCCGTCAGGCTGATCTAGTTCCTATTAAAAAGTTAGCCAAGATCAAGGCAACTATAATTGGAGTCGGAGCTATCGGAGCTCAGGTAGCAAAGCAGCTAGCTGCCATAGGAGTTCCTTGGATTCAGCTTGTTGACTTCGATACAGTTGAGGAAGGCAATTTGGCTGCTCAGGGCTTTCTAGAGGAAGACTTAGGTCGTCTGAAGACAAATGCAGTATCAAAGATGTGCCACGGAATCAATAGTGAGATTAGCATCTTTGAGATTACTACCAGATTCAAGCGCGGCATGAATATTGGAAATGTAGTATTTTGTTGCGTGGACAAGATTGATGTCAGAGAGTTCATCTGGGATATAATCAAGGACGATGTAGACATGTTCATTGACGGCCGGATGTCCGCAGAAGCTATCAGAATTATCGTAGTAAGTGACGATGAGAGCAAAGCCTACTATCCAACTACCCTATTTAGTCCTAGTGAAGCATTCCAGGGAAGCTGTACGGCCAAGACCACCATCTATAGCAGCAATGTAGCAGCTGGTATAATGGTAGCACAGCTAGCAAAGAGTTTGAGAAATATGCCGCTCGACTGTGATATCCAGCTCAATCTGCTCACAAACGAGATGGATGCCATAGATCCAGTTCAGGCTAAAAGAGAGCAGGACCAAGCTCGAATGAGTACTTCTGGTTGGCCACAGGACAATGAAGATGATTGAAACAGCAGTCATATTAGCTGCTGGAGAAGGCAGCAGGCTACGCGAGAGCACAGGAACAGATATTCCTAAGCCCTTGTATCCTATCAATGGAGATCCTCTCATCAAGAGGATTATGTTCTCTCTGTTTATCTGTAGGATCAAGAGATTTATCATAGTTCTGGGTTGGGAACGCCATCATTTGGCTAAGAAGATTATCCAATACCGTATCCCAGGAACAGAGATACAGTTTGTAGATAATGACCAATGGAAAACCCATGGTACTGGGATTAGTCTCCTGAAAGCAGAGAAGCTTGTAAAAGACGAGCAAGCGTTTGTTTGCTGCATGGGAGACCATCTCTTTGAACCAGAAATCATTCATAGGCTAACTAGTTCTTATGAGGTGGGCTTCCCTTGGGAAGCTCAGATAGCAATTGACCTAGAGAAAGGACACAACCATAAAGAAGGAACAAGAGTCCGTCTGAATCCTTCAGACAGTCCTCATTGTCCCCGTGTTGACTCAATAGGAAGACGATTGGTCTCATATAGTGCTATAGATGCAGGAATATTTGTCTTTCCGTCGCTCTTCTTTAGATCCATCGAGCGCAGAATAGATCTCACAGGTGACTGTGATTTGTGCGAAGCAGTTTTCTCCTATGCTCTAAGCGTAGGTGTAAGAGGAATTGATGTATTCCCCTGGCGCTGGCTAAATATCAACGATGCCAAGGCAGTTAGACTAGCAGAAGAGGATTCTCGTCTCTGCCCTTGACAGCACCCTGTTATCACTGATAAACTGGAGAAGTACTAGATAGACACAGTAACATTGTGGTGGTGGATCATAGCATATCAGTCAATTCTTACTTTAACTGTAATGATATGTGACTACATTGCCTACAAAAGAGACCCATTTGTTAGATATTTCAAAAGGTTCTGGCGAACCTATTTTATGATAACTCTATTTATCATAGATTGCTGGGGACTTGGATTCTCCAAAGGAGTCATAGGAGTATAACCTAATGGAAAAGCCTACTAGAGTAGACAAAGGCTGGGGCTATGAGCTTATTATCGCAAATAACGAGAATTACTGCGGAAAGATGCTCCATGTTCAGGACGGTAAAAAATGTAGTATGCATTTTCATGTCAAGAAGCACGAAACCTTCTATATAGTAAGAGGTTGTGTAATCATGAGACTTATTCTTAAGGGCGGCATGATTATTGAGAAAACAATGTCTAGGGGCGACATGCTAGAAGTCCCTCAAGGTCTTATGCACCAATTCAAAGGCATTGGTGATGCAGATATTATGGAAGTAAGCACATTTCACGATGACGAGGATTCTTACAGAATTGAAAAAGGCGACTAACTTGAAAAGCTGGTGAGCATACTTGAAGAAGATCGCGGTGATAGGTGACTGCATGATAGACGAGACTTGGTACAGTGATTGTTTTAGACTAAGCCCAGAAGCACCAGTACCAGTTGCTAGTTTGAAACAGAAGGTAGAAGTCCTAGGTGGAGCAGCTAACGTTGCTAGTAACCTAAGAGCCCTTGTACCTGAGATGGAGATATACTTAGGCGGCTGGCTAGGCCATAAATACCAAAGCCTACTTAGCGCAGAGGATATTAGCCTTTGGCCAGGTGGTTGGTTACCAGGAGATCTTACAAACATAAAACTACGTATTGTTGACCGCAATAAAGGCTATCATATAGTCAGAGTCGATAATGAAGAATTTGTAGGTTGCAAAGGCCGATTTCTACCATCTGAGGAAATAGTCAACTGGATTGAGGAGATAGAGCCAGATTCAATCATTCTTAGTGACTATCTAAAGGGAACAATCACCAGAGACCTGGCAAAAACACTTATTGACTCGAAGGGGAACACAGAGATATTTGTTGATACTAGGCGCCAAGACCTCTCAATGTTCAAAGACGCAGACTGGATAACACCAAATAAGCATGAATTCACCAAAATACTAGAATTCATTCATATCAGAGAACCAGGCTGGAAACAGGTACCAGAAATGGTATGCGGATATGCAGGTTTACAAGGTTTGTTACTAACACGCGGTAGCGAAGGAATGGACCTATGTATAGCCAAAGAAGGAAAATACTTACACCAAGATTCAATAAATACCAACATCATCGATGTAACAGGAGCCGGTGATACAGCATTAGCAGCCTTTGCAGCGATTAGAACATTAGGTTGCAAAGATTACGAAACTACGCTAAGATTGACAAACAAATTAGCTGGAGAAGTATGTATGTCCAGAGGCACAACAGTGCCAAAACAGACTCTTAAGGAGCATGGTTTTCATGGGCATAACGAGGAAGAAAAAGAATAAGCCTGGTATAAGGCTTACTGCAAGAAAACTTGAACTGCTCTTAGTTAGCTTCTTAGCTAAGCATGAAGCAGATATGACTGCCGATTATAAGCCCGAATCAGAGCAGTGGCGGCAGGAACTCGCAAGTGCCATAACAGTCCATATATTGAAACACACTAGAAAAGAAGGCTAATTAAAATGTTCGGAATCCCTAAAACACTAGAAGAGCTCGCCGAGCTCATAGCAACTATACCGAATACATCAGATATTCGGATAGAAGGGGATTGCGTCCACTACTTATATAACCCACCACCTATTCCCCAATGGATCCACTTAGGTCCAATTACGCTGCAACCAGAAGACTTCGATTTATACGAAAACAATCGCGCGTAATCCAAAAAGTTGTAAAAAATCCCGAAGAAACTAACGTAATTCAGTTTTACAGAAAAAAGTTGGAGATGAGGTTATGAAGCGAAACATTCTAAGCGAATGTCTGCGCATGGCTCATAAGGTTCATGGACCGTCGCATCCGTCGTGGGGACAGAAGGCAGTTCATTATAGTTTTGTTGTTCAGGACAACAAAATCCTAGAGATGGGTGTAAATCGACCAGATTGCAAGCCCCCAAGGCATTATGGATATCCTAGCCATGCTGATATTCATAGCGAAATAGACGCTTGGAGGAAAGCACGCGGAATCTTGGAAGACAAGCAATGGGAAATTGTAAATATTAAGCTGACGAAGATAGTACCGCTCTTCCCAGAGGCTGACGCAGCACCATGTATCAAATGTTTGCGCTTCCTCAGGGAGCAGGGTTGTCAGCATTTTTACTTCACTACCAATGAACAGCAGATAGCGAAAATAGTTTAGGAGATATGATGCCAGATAAGGTACACTGTACTGACTGCATGTTCTTTGATCACGACGATTATATCGATAATCACTGTAATCACTCTAGCAATGTAATACTCAAAGGAAATTGGCGCGAATCTTGGAAGAAATATAGAATGCATCCTCGAAAACTTAACAAGCTTATGGACTGTAAGAACTTCGAAGAAAGAGGTAACTAAAACGCCTCGGTGGCGGAACTGGTAGACGCGATGCGCTCAAACCGCATTGGGCGTAAGCCCGTGGGGGTTCGAATCCCTCCCGAGGCACTAAGGAGAAATACAATGGCTAATGCTAAAAGCTGGGTAATCAAGGACTACAAGGAATGGATAGAGAAGGCTGCAAAGTATCTCCGATCCATTACAAATCGCAACGGCAGCGATGCACATCTCATAGATGAGATAGTATGCGTAGAGGGAATAGTTGACGATCTCAGGCGACAGAATATAGCACTAAAACATAAGGTGTCGGATTTAGCTAAGCCAGGCACTCTCACTGAATTAGAAAAAGCATTACTACTTAGCTGAGGAGAAATAAATGACTGCTAAATTAGGTTTCGTAATAAGTGCAATAACAGCTCTAGCATTCTTCGCTATAATGACATTGTTTATAGTGTTTAATGCACCAAGCGGACCAGCAGCTGTAGCCGGTGTAATGACATTTATATCGGTTATGATGACAGTTGTTTGTGGTTGCAAGTGGTATGAAGATACAAAACGAGAGAGACGACGTGGCTAGCGCAATATATGCAGGCAGCTTCGATCCTCCAACCTGGGGACACCTAGACATCATATCTCAAGCAGTTGATGTGTTTGACAAGGTATGTATCCTTATCGCAGAGGACTCTAGAAAAGAGTACATGTTCAGCTCCTTGGAGCGTAAGAAAATCTGGGAAGACATTGTTGAGAATCGTGATCTGGGAGACAAAGTAATAGTAGAGATGCTTCCACCAGCAACATATGCCATTCACTGGGCTCAGGACCATGATTATACACATATGATTCGGGGACTTAGGAATGCCAGAGACTTCGAAGAAGAAATAGTTATTCAAGATACTAACAGGCGTCTTGAACCAATAATGAAGACTGCATATTTCATAAGCAAACCAGAATATCGAACACTTAGCTCGTCTTTGGTTAAGAGCCTAATAGGCTACAGATGGTGGACAAGTATCTTAGCATATGACTGTGCCGAAGCAATCATTGAGAAACTAGGCATAGAAAGGGAAGAGTAATGTTAGAAGCAATCATGGTAGTATTCCTAGCCCACTTCTTAGCAGACTATCCTTTGCAAGGATTCTTTCTAGCAGAGTGGAAGTCTAAGAGTTGGTACATATTATTCATACACTGCTTCATCTGGTCAGGGCTTGTTGCCGTCGGCCTTATGGTATGTGGGGTCTATGCTCCATGGAAGTTTGTCTTCTTGCTCGTTGGTCACTTCGGTATTGATGCCTGGAAGTGCAGAACATGGAAAACTCCAGAAGAGAAGCAACCTGTACTAATAAAATGGGGACCTAAGATTACTGGTATGCAAGCCTTCATGGCAGATCAAACACTGCATGCAATACAATTATTTGTAGTACTATTCGCATAAGGAGAGAGATGACGACTTGGTTTACGGCTGATACACACTGAAAGGATAGTATGCCTAAGAGAAAATATAGATGCTTACAGTGCGATAGAGGATTCTTAAGGTATGAATGTGCAGTACGAGATCCAAATCGAGTCTTCTGTTCCCACCTATGCGTAAACGATTATATGAAGACAGCATCAAGAGGATCAAATAATCCAGGGTTTAAACATGGAAAGTATATAAAAGTCAAAGATCTCAATCCTGTAAATAAGAACAAACATTGGAGACTGAGAGACACAACTACGCCGGAGAAAGTTGAGCAGGCTATAGCAACAAGTACATCATTTATAGAAGCAAGCAAAAAATTGGGGATCTCGCGTCAAACTGTCAAAAGCCGAGCTGAACAATATAAGATAGATATATCTCACTTTTGTTCGTGCAGCAGCCGACCTGGCGGACCAGACAAATACTTACGAAAAGGCTCAACAGATAACAGAGCCGTAGTAAGAGCTACAATTCTCAAACACGATCTAATACCCTATATATGTAAAATCTGTGGCCAAACAGACAGCTGGAATGGAAATACTTTAGTACTACAACTAGATCATATAGATGGAGACAAAACAAACAACGAAATCACAAACCTGCGATTTCTTTGTTCTAATTGTCATTCACAGACCCCCACCTATACTGGTCGCAACAGCAGGAGAAAAGAGGGTATATAATATGACCACGTTCTTTACCGCAGACACGCATTTTGGTCATGATTAGGTAATATCATTGCATTCTGTGATAGACCCTATCATACTGGGGTCCATATGGACCATGATCTAACAGAGAGATGGAATGATAGAGTCAAGCCTGGCGATCTTGTTATCCATGCTGGTGACTTTGGCTCGCCCAGATGTAAGGATCCAAGACCATATCTAAAACACTTGAATGGAACTATCATACTTACCAAGGGTAATCATGATAAGTCCAAAATGCTGAAACTTATGCCCTTTTGGGTATATAACATAGAGATGAGGATTGGAGACTTCAATTGTCTTATCAATCATCGTCCCAGCTATCCCAAAAGCATGAGGGGATCAAACGATCAGTTTAAGGATCATGATGATACCATCAAAAATCCTGAGAAGTATAGCTTCATCATCTCAGGTCACATCCATGAGAAGAGACTATGGACCCACAGGTCACTAAATATAGGTGTAGATAAACATGAGTTCGCTCCTCTCTCTGAAGAGGAGCTCCTTTGGTACTTAGAAGCAAGAGCTAAGGAATTCAATAATGATCGTAGTAAAATACGAGTCTGTGTATGATAAAAAGACTTCTATGTATACTTAATATTCATAAGTACACCAGCAAAGAAATATTATATCTGTCTCCACATATAGAGATTACTATCTGCTCACGCTGTGGAAACTGGATGTGCTGGAGATAACACGGCCCTAAAGCTCAGCCTGGTTGTAGCGCGGTGCTTATAACGCCAAGGTCGTAGGTTCAAATCCTACTGGGGCCATAGGAGAAACAAACAATGATTTCAGGAATTATAGTATCAATAGGAATGATTGGTTGCCTGGTTATATTGTCTACTTTCGGGTTTGTGACCAATGGAGAAACAAATGAAGAAAGCGCTCAAGCATAAACAAACCAGAGCTATCTATGTCTATAAGGACACCCAATGAGTGGGCTTGTAATGTTTCTAATAGCAGGAGCAATCGTCTTAGCACGAGTGCTCTACGACAAGAGGCACTAATGTTTGACATCAAAGAACACACCCACTACCTAGTCATGGCTGGCAGTCATAGCTATGGCATGGCAAGACCTGAATCAGATATAGACGTGCGCGGCTGGTGTATTCCTCCAAAGGAATATTTCCTCAGCTACCACAAGCACTTTGAGCAGACAGAGCAGAAATGGATGCTCAAAGATTTTCCATGGAATATAGAGGTAGCAACTCGCTTGGAGTCGAGTTCTTCGTTAATACCCTCATATCAGGAGGTGTACAGTCTAGACAGAAAGACTGCATGGTCTGTTATCCTCCACACAGAATACATGAGATAAAGATCTACACAGAATAAAGCACGCATAGGTAGACTGAAAAAGTAGAAAAATTCCCGGAGAACCTGAAGGACTTTAGAAATGTCGAAAAAGAATCTGAAATGCCCCGAGTGCAGTGAAGTTTTAGTAAAGAAACTAGGCACAGGACAGGGTATCAGACGCTGTCAAAAATGTGGGTGTGGATGGTTCATTCTAAGGACAAGTAATCCGAAGCAACGGAGATAGCAATGAAAGTAGGCAATAAAGTAGAGTGCAACCACAGTCGTACATGTTACAACTGTAAAATAGTCGGATGTGTTGGCTTGATTCAGCGCATTGATGGATATACTGCCTACCTCTTACCTGATGTAGATGATACACTCTGGGCAAACTCATTATTTGCAGACCAATGGAAAGAACGACGAACCTTTACAATAGAAGTCAAAAATCTTGAGCTATTATCTACACCAGTAAGAACCTCTGTTTCTAAGAAAAGTGCAGGCAACGATAATAGGGTGCACTGTTATAGCTGTAGCAGTCTTACAAAGATGCTAGACACAGGACTACCTAGCTCAGCTATGAGAATATGTACAGTATGTGGGAAATAATAATAGGATATCAACGAGCGGTGGTCTAAGTGGATAAGACACTGGCTTTGGAAGTCAGCCGACCCGAGTTCGATTCTCGGTCGCTCGATACTAGTATATCTGGGTGTAGAGGAGCTTGGTTCCCTCGCCTGCCTCGGAAGCAGGCATTGACATTCCAAATCTATTATATTAGAATAGAGGAATGAAAATATGCACAAAGTGTAAAGATCCCAAAAATGAGGACCAATTCCCTCCTCAAGGACAAAGAGCACACGGCGGAAGCTGGTGCCTCGAATGTAAACGAGAATACGATAGAATATGGTATGCACAGCTATCAAAAGAAAGGAAAAGGCACAAACTAAGACTCGCCAGCAGAAACCGATACAGAAACGCCCAGTTTGTGTATGATTACCTTCTCTGCCATCCATGTATCGACTGTGGTGAGATAGACCCAGTAGTACTGGAATTTGATCACATATATGGAGAAAAAAAGATAGCGGTGGCCGACCTACCAAGAACAGCATGCTCAATAGCTACTCTAGAGAAAGAGATAGAGAAATGCGTTGTGAGATGCGCAAACTGTCATCGACGCAAGACAGCAAAAGAACTAGGATGGTATGCTAATATTAATACCACCGGGGAGTAGCATAGCTGGTGAGTGTCCCCGCCTCGGAAGCGGGTTTGTGCAGGTTCAATTCCTGTCTCCCCGACATACGTCGGTTCAAATCCGACCACTCAGACCAGGAGATGACATGGCAAAAGTAATAATCAAAGGTCTTACAATGGCACAGGCTAAGACATTCGTCGAGTGGTATGAAGGTCAAGGCGAGCAGGACGCATGTGTCTGGTTCGATGAAAACTGTGAAGACCCCGCGCCTTTGACAGTTATGCGTAGCTGGGGATACTATGAGATTGATGAAGACGAAGAGACTGTCACAATGTATGTGAAGTAGGAGAACCAACATGATGGTGAGCTTTATTGAGATGGTGTTGAAGGAAAAGAATAGACAAAGAATTGCTGAGCTACAGGACACAGTAGAATCTCTGTGTCAACAGCTACAGGAAGCCCAGCAGATCAACTACAAGATTGCCGAGACAGCATCAAAGAGGTTGGCCCACGTCAATGAGTTGGCAACCAAGGTGGCGGAAGCCAAGGAGGAAATATCTGGCTATAAATGGAACTATCGAGCTGAGTACGATGCACACCTGGAGACAACAGCCAGAGCCGAACGAGCAGAAGCCGAAAGAGATGCAGCACAGAAGCGATTCGAAACAGCCAGCACACTGAGCGTAGACAGAGAAATTGAGAACAGTGAACTAAAGGATAAGATTGAAGAGATAGAAGCTCAGCTAACTGATTGCCAGGAGATACAAGACCAAATGAGTTGCCAAGTCTGGTTTGACAAGGATGGTAAGAGACGTCAGTCGCCAGAGACTATCAAGTGTATCACAACAAGCAAAGAGCTACTTGACCTCATGGAGAATCCTCCTCCGCCAAGCGAGGCAATGAAAGAGCTATTTACAGAATCAATCAAGTGTTCATGGTGTGGAGATACTGGAGAGCTTCTCTGTCTTCTTTGTCCACATGTATCTGGCGATTGCAACTATCAAATGTGTAAGCCATGTCCCAAGGGATGCAAAGTAAAGACTACTGAGTGTGAGTTGTGCGAAAATCTACAAGATTGGGGACCATGTGGGGAATGCGGTCCATGCCTAGTGAGAAAAGAAAACGGTAATTGGTAGTGTGTCCCAACGGATGCAAAGTAATGGGTCGGTATCCAAATTGGTGAAGGAGACGCGCTGTAAACGCGTTGCCGCGTGCTAAACTTGTAGGTTCAAATCCTACCCGGCCCACAAAGGAGATAATAGATGGTACACAACAGATGCACAGTCTGTGATACACCCAATGTCTATTTATATGGATTAGAATATAGCTATCGCTTAATATTAGATCGTGTCTGTGATAGATGCTTGGCATGGGTAATTGATATCTTCAAAGATCACCGCGTGTATACTAAAAACAACCCACATGTTGTTTATATCAGAGATAAACCAGGACCAGCTCTTGGTCCTCCAGTATATCTACCCTAAGGAGGTAATAAAATGTCAGATCTCTTCATAGTTAGAGTGTGGGATGGTATGGATGGGTGCTGGTGCGATTGTACAGAGCCGGTCTCCAAAGAAGAAGCCGACAAAGTATGGAACAAGGAAACAAAGAACGGTACAGAGAAAACAAAATTTAGTGACATAGATTACTACAAAATTTTTCCAGCAGACACAAACATGCTTTATAATGGTTCGTTTACTATGTTTCCTGGGAGGTAACAAATGGTACTAGCAATAACCTTTCTAATAATGTTCTACTTCTTCACAGGCTGTTTTGCTTATGTAAGCTGCCACACTACCCTAGGGTGGTCAAAACCTTGGGCAGTAGTGGGAGGAATATTCTGGTTCGTCACAGGATTTTTCCATCTAGTTTTCAAGCTTATCAAAGCAATGGAGAGAGATAAATGTCAGAAATAAATGACAAGCCTGACAAATCGGTACAGCCTCCTGTCTATGAGAAACTGAGCGAGGGATATAAGGCACCCGAGCTACCTCCACTTCCTAAGCCACCTCCAGGTCCACCACCTGAGAAGATACGAGATGACACAGGTATGCAGGCTCTTGTAATATTCATTGCTGTGATTGCCTTTATAACCTTTGCTATAGTAAAGGGAATACTATGAAACATCCTACACTCTATCACATGGGTAAGAGCCAAGCCATGTATCAATGGACAGTCTGGACTGATGGTCCTGATATCTGTACAGAATATGGCCTAGTCGAAGGAGAGAAACAGCTTGCTAAAAAGAGAGCAACAGGAAAGAACATCGGCAAGAAAAACGAGACAAGTCCCCAGGATCAAGCCATTAAAGAGGCTGCCTCCATGTATAAAAATAAACTCGACAGGAAGTACTCGACTACTATCGAGAAGGCTAAGGACCCTGTCTTCCTTCCTATGCTTGCAAAGGATTTCGAGAAGCGAAAGAACAAGGTCAAGTATCCTGTCTGGGTTCAGCCCAAGCTGGATGGTGTCAGATGCATGGCCTATTGGGATGGTGATGAGGTCAAAATCATCAGTCGTAGTGGTAAGCCCTACAACGTACCACACTTGGCCAAGGATGTTGCCGACCTCCTATACAAGGACTTTATATTAGATGGAGAGATATATATTCATGGCCTAACCTTCCAACAGGTAAGCAAGCTCGTTAAGAAGTGGCGTGAGGAGCCCTCAGAGGCTACTGGAGGCCTTCGGTCGAGTGACTTGCTGCTCTGGGCCTTCGATACCTTTCAGATGGGCTCTGAGGACCCCTGGTCGGTCCGTATGAAACAGCTTGAAGGACTTATCTGTGAGAGCAGTGCAGAGACCCGGTGGCGTAACATTATACATGTTCCCTCGGTACTGGCAAAAGACGAAGCCCAGGTCTATAGACTTCAGGGAGCCTATCTAGCAGACGGATTCGAGGGTGCCATCGTAAGGACCAACGACTTAGAGTATCGCCTAGGATATCGCTCCAATAACCTGCTGAAAGTAAAGAAGTTTCAGGATGAGGAGTACAAAGTCACAGGCTATTATGAAGGTGTAGGTAGATTCAAGGGCTGCGTCACTTGGATATGTGAGACTCCCAACGGACAAGAATTCCACTGTTGTCCTAAGGGAACACTGGCACAGAAGAAAGAATGGTACAAGGCAGGTAAAGCATATGTAGGTCGAATGTTGAAGGTCAAGTTCCAAGAAAAAACGGACTCAGGACTGCCCCGTTTTCCTGTAGGTCTGGGATTTAGACTAGAGGAGGATATGTAATGTACTTATGGGTATGGGAAGATGTACTCACAGATTATACACCCGGTATTATGTTTGCCTTAGCACCAACAGCAGAGAAGACACGTGAGCTAATCCGACTTAGGAATAAACAAACCAGGGAGGTCGGGCCAATCTTACTTGGATTGGAACTTGATAAAGAACCCAAACAATATGATCTGTTTCTAGGCGGAGCTGCATATATAATACCCGGCGGAGGCTAAAATAAAAGCTTAGTAGCTTGGAATCATCCTGCTAGTATGGTATTCTAGTAGGAGATATAAATATAAATCCCCATGCATGGAGGAAGCAATGAGTGAAAAACTTAATACCCTACTTGAGAAACTCACCAAGTGGGACCGAGAAAGTGCCGAGCTGATAGCGCTAGCTATTGCATACGGTGGGACCGAAGAACCTGTTCTAGAGAAGATGTTAGTCCGTCGAGTTGAGGACTATCTAGAGTCCGATGATTGCTGTGGTTGCTACACAGAAGAGGTTGATCTCACACCATTATTCACACCTGATGAAGACGATGGGTGTGACTGTCCTGACTGTCGTGACAAGCCAAAGTACCCTGACGACAAGGACCCAGGATTCGACGACGAGTATGCAAACGACTACAACCCAAACGAAGATGACGATAGCTATGACATGAATGGCATTGATGAGGACGATGATGAAGATTACTACGAAGAGGAAGACGAAGAGCCAGTCGATGAGCTCAGCCTAAGACTCGGAGTAGATGTCAAAAATCAGACTCCCATCGGACTAGCTACGGCAGTAGTAATGACAGCTGGTACAGATGAACTACAACAGGCAAAACTTATCCAGGAGCTAGGCAAACGTGGCAGAAACATCGCGCAATTAACCACGTTGGTTGAGGGACTCCAGTAAAACATCCCTACAGGACGAGGCACCTTATGGGCGTCGTCCACAACGGTACTATGATGGAGCGGACACGGCTATGAGACTCCTCGCGAGCACGGCTGTACTTATAGTATTGGAATGGCGGTCCAGCACTGAGGAGAGGCTGACTCACTGCCAAACATAAAGAGGAGGCGTCTGTGAGCAAAGCAAAGAAGAAGAAGAAAGAGAAGAGTAAACGCCAACTTAAGAAGGCTAGGCATAAGAGAAGCAGACGCAAAGCTCGTCGCAGACACGACGGATAAGATATGTTGGCGAGAGCCCGCTTAGGAGAAATAAATGACAATCAATATAAGAGCAGCATTATATACAATCCTAACAATAATAGCCTTCGCTGCTATTATTCTAACGGAAGTCTTTCTTACAAAAGGAGCTCTACTTTTCTTTAGTTTTCTTACGATTTTTGGTATAACAACCATCTGCGTAATTTATTTCGAGTATCAAAAATGGCTTAGAACAAAAGAACGCAAGCAAAACGGTACTCCAATCCAATAATAGGACCACCATTATGAAAGTTTATCAGCCAGGTCAGAGCGGTATCATAGAGATAGGACACATCAATGCATCATCTTTCGGTCTAGGTGACGAAAAGTATAGTCTTAGGGAAGAGTCAGGCATGCATATCCTGATTTCAAGAGATGCAGTTCATCATATCGTCGCCGTGCTGGTCCATGACCTAACAAATCAACTAGGACGAGAGCCTACTCTGGATGAGTTCATAGAAGCTATAAGCCTAGAAGGTCTCGGAGAGAGCACCTCTTGTAAATGGACAGGATGCTAATGAAAATCTATTGCCAAGGATGCAGGTGGTTTGTAAAATTCTATGGTCTCTATCTCGACAGCGAGACAGGATAAAATATATTTGGGAAGATATATATAAGAGACATAAGACCCAGCTACTACGTAAGGTATTGAAATGATTATATTTTTGGACATCGATGGCGTGTTGGTGCATCTTACTTACAATCCTAGTGGTCGTAAGCTCAGGCAGGACTTTGACCCTGAGTGCATAGCTGTACTAAATCAGCTAGTTAAGAAGACTGAGGCCCAGATAGTTATCTCATCTACGTGGCGTCACCACCACCCACTAGCAGAGTTAAGAGATATGTTTGAGGAGGCAGGAGTTATTGGTGAGATTATTGGCTCGACTCCTATGATCATCAACCGAGGCGATGAAATTCTCAAGTGGATTCAGGACAATAACTATAAAGATGGTTATTTAGTAATAGATGATGACATTTTCGACATAACTCCTTACGAGGATATTCCCCGCTCAAGTATCATCCATGTGAAGGATGGATGGGCTACTGGTGGGCTTCAAAAGAAACACATTGCGGGTATCGTATAGTGGCTATTATACTAGGCTTCCAACCTGGGGACGTGAGTCCGATTCTCACTACCCGCTCAATGACATCGTGGTCGAGAGGCGAGGCGCGGGCCTGCAAAGTCCGTTACGCTGGTTCGAATCCAGCCGATGTCTTCAATTAAAAGGAGAAACAAATGAAGTACAAGCTAGTTAGAAATATAACTAAAGAAGAGTGCAGCTGGCTCGACAGAAACTTTAGAGAAGGCGAAGTAGTACACAGGTACAGTGACCATACCTATAATTGTATTAGCCCTGATGGTATCGCTTGTTCAATTGATGGAAAGACTCCATTCTTTGAGCTACCAGCAGATGCTCTAGAGCTAGTAAAGAAGTAAGGAAAATAAGACAGGCGCGCTCATGTATATGGCTGTCTTAAAGTGGGTGTTGTCCCCTAAGTGCGCGGACACATCAGCACCATTATTATTGCGGGATAGAGCAGTCAGGTCAGCTTGCCAGCCTCATAAGCTGGAGGTCGTCGGGTTCAAATCCCACTCCCGCTAAGGAGAACCAAGATGCTACGCACATACTGGTATAGAATTCGTGAGGTTGGGTCAGTAAACCCTAACGCAGTTCAAGGGTGGCAAACTGGTACTCATAACGAAGAGTATGTCATAGCGTCACTGAAGAGATTACACGGTGATAGACTAATCTCCATTCATTATGAAGATGAGAATGGTGAAGAGATATCACTGTACATTACATAGGGATGTGGAGGAGTCTGGCCGTCCTCGCTGGCCTGTCACGCCGGAGATCGCGGGTTCAAATCCCGTCGTCCCTGCCAACCTGAAGAGCACAATGAGCTCATTGAAACACTTTAACATTGGAGGATGCCATGAAGGCTCCAGAAATTACTCTTGACAAGATTCTAGGCGGGTTATCAAAGGTGTTAACTCAGCTAGAAGCCCATCAGGTCATGACTGATAAGTTTGTTACCGACAAAGAGACTCAGATTGCTGAGCTGGAACGCAAGAAGAATGTCGCAGTAAAGGTAGCCAAAAGATCAGCCGCAGTCGCCGAGAATCTGAAATCACTGCTAGTCATTGACTAGAAGCACCGGCCCACTATACAAGGGCCACAAGAAATATTACAGCTCCGAAGCTCAGTCCGGTTGAAGCTCTCGGCTGATATCCGAGCAGTCGCTGGTTCAAATCCAGCCGGGGCTATAGAAAAGGAGATACTATGAAGCTAGTACCAGGACCAAAAAGAATTCTAGCAGAATATGTTGAAGGTCAAGACCAAAGTGTCGGTGGTATATATATTCCAGAGGAAGCACAACAGAAGGAAATCATTGAGGCTGAAGTCATTGGAACTAAGAGATTCAAGGACGATGACTACAAGTTCACACCGGGAGATAATATTATCTTCATGCGCTCGGGTGCTGTCGAAGTAGAGATTAGAAATACTAAGTACTTCCTAGTCCATGAAGACAATGTCATTGCTATCATCAGCTTCCCTAAGCAGATTCCTAAGATACCAGAGTGTCCTCCGGGACCTCCACCAGAGAGATCTGAATAAGGGCGATTAGCTCAGCGGCAGAGCTTCGGGGTTACATTCCGAGAGTCAGGGGTTCAAATCCCTTATCGCTCATAGTATATAAGGAGATATAATGGACTATATTATCATCCCAATTATAATAGGATAGAAAACCTCCTGCTGTTTCGAAATAATAAAGAACATCTAGCTTTTCATAGAATGGAAAAGAAAGAGAGAAAGTAGTGTCCCCCAGATGGAAGAAGCTTTGCAAAAATGGAGAAGAGCCGTCGCGAGACATCGTAAAGAAAGAATTCGAAGATATCTTTGGAATTCAAGCTTGGAGAGGCCGTGGAGAGGGAGCAGAGAGACGACACTGTTGTTACTCCCGCGTACCAGAAGAATGGGTGCCAGCAGTTAAGAAATTGGTCGAGACGATTCGTTCTATGTATGATACTGCTGGACTTGAGGGTCCATCAGAATATACACAAGTAACTATCAATCAGATCAAAGATAAGTTTGGAGCCCTTCGCTTCTATTATAGTACAGGAGACTGTGATAGAGAGTTCTCACCTAGAGAAGTAATTGACGAACTGATTAGTGCATGTGAAGACGAGCTCGCGCGAGTCGATCCCCACTACGGAATTCCGTACTAAAGGAGACTTAGAAATGCCGCTGACAAAAGAGGAAACATACAGAAAAACAGAACGTCCCAAGAACTCTGTACCACCGGGACAACGGGGCATGGAAGACTATAAGAAAGACGCCAAGGTCTACAAGGTAGACGCACTCATCACTAACAGGGTAAGCTTTCAAGTCAAGTCGAATAGCGAACACTTCCTATGGCAATGGCTAATGAAACAGCTCAAGCCAGTCACTCAGACCCAGCCACAAGGATCCTCTATTCAGATAGAGATCAAAGGAACAACTGACTCAGACGAACTAGACGCGGAAGTATATGGACAAGCTCAAGAGGAAATAGATGACTTCTCTGATGCACCTACTCCACAGTATGAGGTGTTCGAACAGATAAAAGATATCTTTGGAGAAGAACCAAGAGACTAACATGGGGCTGTAGCTCAATGGGAAGAGCGCTGGTTTTGCAAGCCGGAGGCACGGGGATCGTAACCCCGCAGCTCCATAAGGAGAAAGATATAATGAGAGAACTCAGAGAGATGCTTCCTATAATTAGCAAAGAGTGGACAGTAATTGGGCATCTAATGGATAATTATAAGGATGAGCATGTATTTGACTGCGCTGGGCATCTAAGAGAGCTCAAACTCTGGATACCTAATAATGGCAAGGGGATTCTAACTATTGAATCATTCAACCTGCCGGAACCAGCCTGGAAGTTCCACGATATTACACTAGAGTATAAGCATATTCCAACTGGACGATACCTAGCCGCAGAGTATATTTTTGTTGAACTTCAAGGGGTTACACCATATATGTCAGTACAGGATATGGTTGAGATTCCAATTGAATTCTCATACAAATATAACCATACCTACTGGCTCGGCAGTCAGCTCCACTAGAAAATAATATGACACTACTATCAAAGGAAAAACTCCTAGAGAAAATGGAGAAAGGAAGCGCAGTATACCTGGACCAGCTATCTGAGGAGCTACTAATAGAAGCAGGTTTAGAATACACCGTAGCTGTGTTGCCTAAAGACTTCAAGAATAGAATAAAACACATAGGCAACCTGCTAGTTCAGATGTGCTTCAACTATAAGAGCACAGATTGCTTACTCAAACTAGAGCTCAATTCTATTACTATGGCGCTCAGTTACCTTCTCAACTCCAGCTCGTTTGATGATGATGAATATCATGCCTTCGACAAAGCTGAGATAGATAGAAAGCTGATAAGGAGATAAGATGCCAGAAATGGGATTCGATGAATATCAGGCAGAAATAGCCCCGGCGGCAGTTTATCCTATGGTTACAAACAACATAGTGTACCCTGCAATGGGTGCAGCTGGAGAAGCAGGCGAGCTGTTGGATAAGATCAAGAAACACTGGCGTAATACAGGTTTACCAATCGAGGAGCTCAGAGAAGCACTCACGGATGAGCAAGTCGATGATATCATAAAGGAATGTGGCGATGTCCTATGGTACATCGCTGCTATGTGCACAGAATTAGATGTAAAGATGTCAGACATGGTAGCAATCAACGTTGCTAAATTCCACGACCGTAGAGCTCGTGGGGTACTCAAAGGTGAGGGAGACAACAGATAGTAACCATAAGTTTAGGACTTGACATCCTAGACATAGTTGTATAGTATATAATTGTAGAAAAGCTGAAGTCAGCAGGTTATCCAGCTGTGCACAGGCTGCTGAGGACCAAAGCTTATAGTGATTACGTTAAGATAACCACCCTAGGAGACGTCCTTAGGCTGAGCGTAGTCCAATTAGAGCGGTCGTATATCCCAACTGGTAGAGGACGCGGACTCAGAATCCGTGTAGTGAGAGTTCGAATCTCTCTACGACCACCAGCTTTACAACTATTTACAAACTATTGTAATATCCCTTCAAAATCAGGAGACTAAACCATGACTATCATGAGACAGAAGCAGACATCCAGTCGCTTTGAGCAAAGTGAAACCCATACCATGGGTAATTCACTCTGCCTCGGTCTGTCTTTTGGTCTCCAATCCCTCTCTAAACAATCCTAAGACCAAATCATAATAAGACATGCCAAGGTGGTGGAATGGTAGACACTCCAGCCCGAGGAGCTGGTGGGGGAAACCCCGTGCAGGTTCGACTCCTGTCCTTGGCACAAAAACAATGCGGTATAGCTTAATGTGTAGAGCACACGGCTCATATCCGTGAGATTGACAGTTCGAATCTGTCTACCGCAAAGAAGGAATAATGACTCTTTATGAAGCCCTACACGAGCTATAAAATATTACGGGTGGACAATTAAGGAGCTAGCCAATTACTTCTACAAACCTGAGTCCATAGTCAGAACATGGATGGGCCTAAAGGAAGACAAAGATGACTGCCAGACTAGGAACAAAAGAAATCTTGGAAGAGCAGCTGGAAGAGGCACGTCAGGCTGGAGCAATGATTGAGCAAGATCATGAGACGGCGCGTGCATATATCGAGCCCGGCCAGTTATTATTCTCAGCCCTGAAGAAGGGAGGCTCTGATGTTTGGGTCTTCCACTACAATGATAAGTACTACGACTATTAGATCTATATTATAGAGAGTTCATCTAGAGGACTAGGATACTTGGCTCTGACCCAAGAAACGAGGGTTCGATCCCCTCACTCTCTGCAAGGAGATAATGGTGATTAGAAGTGAGTACGAAGAAGATCTACTCTACGAATGGGAGAAAGTAATGAACAAACCAATAGGTAGAAAGATAACTAAAGCAGACTACAAGGAAGAGGTAAAATTAGTTTTAAAAGAACTAAAAGAGCTTCGAGAGATTCTAATAGCCATTCGAGATTATGGCAATGATACAGAGAGTGGCTACCCAGAAGAAATTGCCTATGATGAGTTTGCATATAACCGCATCGTAGAATCATATCGTGATGCAGCTCGCAAAGGACTGGAGAAGTAGAAATGACCAGACTAAAACAGAGACCTCATAAAACTTATGGGGTCGTAACAAAAGATGGCTTGTGACGGGCTTTTAACCCGGAAAACGGGAGTTCGATTCTCCCCGGCCCCACCAGGAGATATAGATGAGTATTAAGATACAGATTGAAGTCCCTAAGCGAGTACGTAAACACTTCTGGGATAAGGGTGATAAAGAGAAGAACTATTGGGGTGCATTCTGGGCGCTCCGTAAGAAACCAGCTGTTGAGATAGACGATGAAGTCGTCTTTACATTCGATGGCAAGCCTGCCGCGCTAGTATTTGTAGATGAAATTGAACCACCAAAAAAGTCAGCATGCTCAACGACCGGTAAATATAAGGACAGCTGGAAGATTTGTTGGAACATTCATAGCTTCTATGACCTGCGCAAAGACAAGAAGAGTATGAAGGCAGTACTACGAGAACTTAACCAGGAGAAATAAATGGACGTTCCTGCACTAAATATGTTAGTAAAAGAACTCATCGCCAAGCATACTGGTGGAAAAGAATTCTTCAATGCACTAGACGAAGTAGTAACAGATGGACTGTTCTTTGACAAATTATATCAACTAGCAATGATAGACGATGCTTATCGTACTATCGAAGAAGATGAAGAACAGTATCATACCATAGTCAGCGGTAAGTTTGGAATAGCTCTGTCTAATTGGCTAAGACAATATCATTTTGATAACGATGCCGAGTGGTCTGAAACTTCTGGTGTTTTGCTAGTCAATGGAGGGCTACGAGACGGAGACCCCATTACTGACCTTAGTCCTTATTGGGAACAAGTACAGAACGAGAAGTATGTCTTCGTAGACGATAGCTTCTTCTCAGGCAGAACCAGGAATATCATAGCCAAGGAGCTAGAGAGACTCCATGGTCAGCTGATGCACACCTATGTAGTCTATGATGGCTCAGACATACCAGACCCGAGGGTAACATCTTTGTACCGCTACTACGATGAAATAGAAGAAGAGTAATGTCGTCTCGGGAATGTGAAAGCTATCCAGGCTGGCTTGAAATAGATTGTGGGTGTTGTGGTGGTATTATGTGGGGTGGCGACTATCCGCGAGAGTGTGACCAGTGTAATGGTGGAGGATACTTATTTCTACATCAGAAGAGTGGTGTATTAGCACAATGGCCCGGTGGTCCTTTCTTAGGTAAGATGTCTAAAAATAATGGAGATATGGCAGAGTCTGGCTGATTGCGCTCGCCTGCTAAGCGAGTGGGCCTCGAAAGAGGTCCCGGAGGTTCGAATCCTCCTATCTCCGCAGGAGGAATAGATGGAAGGGTGCCAGAGCGGATTATCGGACTGGTCTCGAAAACCAGCGTGGGTAACACCACCGTGGGTTCGAATCCCACCCCTTCCGTAACACATTGAAAACACTAGCAAATCAATGACGGAGGTCAAAGATGAGTAGTGGAAACAAGAAGAAAGCAGAACAACTAGGTATGTCACACGGAGCAGCATGTAATAAACTGAAAAAATCTATTCTCTTCGGATTTGTTCAAGATGCAGGACTAGATATCTGCTATAGATGTGGAGAACAGATTGAGTCGGTTGACAAACTTAGCATAGAACATAAAATACCATGGATGGATAGTAACAACCCAGTTAAATTATTTTTTGACTTAGAAAATATAGCATTCTCTCACTTGCATTGCAATAGTATTACTAGAAGAACAAGTGGCCCACAAGCACGACAAGGACCAGAAGAAACTGCATGGTGCTCAGGATGCCAAGACTTCCGTCCAATAAAGCTTTTCGGGTTCCGCCTGACAAAGAACCAGAAGCGCAGGCCACGAGGATACTGTAATGAATGTAGGAAAAAGAGAAGGGATTATAGAAAGAGCCTTCCGTAAGAAAATCTTCGCATGGAATTGAATTTATAAAAAAATTCCCGAAGAAACATGGGCAGTTCGTGGACGGGGTAACGCCTATACAACGGAGGTCGTTACGGGTTCGATTCCCGTGCTGTCCACATGGAAGAGTGACCGAGTGGCTTAAGGTACCGTCCTGGAAAGGCGGCGTGGGTCAAACCACCAAGAGTTCGAATCTCTTCTCTTCCGCAGAAGGAGAAAAAAATGTCTAGCACAGATAATATAGTAGCTCCCGAAGGACAGCTTTGGATATGCGCAGCATGCGGAAAAAGATCCAAGGATAGATATGGAGACCAGGCTATTGATAGGAGCTGGGATGTTTCGTGTACATTGAATGCAGTCTTATGTTATGAAGAGAAAAATGAAGAGGGAAAATATGTAGCAGTAGTCAATAAGTAATGTTGGGGTAGCTCAATGGCAGAGCGGGGCGTTGAAGGCGCTCACATGGGAGTTCGATTCTCTCTCCCAACACAGGCGTGAGGTCGCGGGTTCGAGTCCCGTCAGGCAGATGCAAGAAACCTACGTATGATAGCTAGTGGTCCGGACTGTTAGCCAATCAGTGACAATATCTCGGCAGAGATTAGGTGAAAGCTATTGCCTGTAGCTCAGGGGTAGAGCGCCGCCATAATGTAGCGGGAAACGCTGGTTCGAATCCAGCTCGGTCAGGCCCACGAGCCTGTCCCGGTCGTCTAGTGGAAGGACACTCGCTGTTGCCTCTGTAGTCTAACGGATAGGCACTCGGCTACGAACCGAGCAAATGTGGGTTCGATTCCTTCCAGGGGCGCTAGGAGAAAAGATGTATAAGTGTAATATATGCGGTGGCGAGACTAAATCCCTACTACCACCAGGACTATGTCTCTACTGTTACAATTGGTATTGGATAGTGAGAGAGACAGGAGTAGCACTTCCAATAGAACTAGTAGCAGAGCACAGTCCTAAGCTTCTTATTGATATGATCAGAACACAGCAACAGGATAAAGTAGAGAATAGCTTTGACATATGGAACAAGTGGGAACGATGGAACAGGATGCTGGGATAGCATAGTGGTAGTGCACCGTCTCGGTACGACGGCAACAGGGGTTCGACTCCCCTTCTCAGCTCAGGAGAATAAGATGGTAGAACAAAAACTATACCGTGTACAGGTAAGATTCGAGAGAGTCTATCCAGACGGACCTAATCCCCATGCATGGGCAGTTATCTCTGCAGCGGGAAGCATAGAGCTACCCTTTGACAGAGACGAGCTGCCTCCAGAGCTATGGAAAAGACTTCAGAACCCAGAGAATCTACCATATCGCTGTCACGCACAGTCAAATGTTCTGAGCCGAGATAACTATAGAGATACCTGGTATGCTAACATCTGGGTAGACTGGGAGTTAGAATAGATGAAGAGAAGCAATCCGGTACAACCCCACTCGTCAACGAAGCTACTTTGGTGGGTACTCTTTGGGATTGGTTTCTACGCACCTAGAAAGACAAAGGCATGGCCAATGGAACTATCCTTTGTACAAACACCAGCAGATAGACTCTGGAGGTAAAGATGGCTAAAGTATATAGGAAAATAACGAAGGAGCTGGGCTCTCTATCTATGGAAGATTTTGAGACCTCTGTAGAGGGTATCATTGGAATGCTACAACAGTTGCAGGCCGAACACCCTAACTATACTTTGTATCTACGAGAAGACTATGGTTATGACTACTATGAAAACTCCTCATTTGATGTTATGGGTGACCGTCTAGAGACTGACATAGAACGTAGTAAACGCATCGCTAAAGCCAGGAAGGAATCCGCAGCACAGAAGGAGCGTCGCCAGGCAGAAACTATACACAAGGAGCAGGAAGAGAAGAAGTACTACGAGAAATTGAAGGTCAAGTATGGTAAAAGCTAAGCGTAAGAAGCACATCAAGGACTTCAAGAAGGCTATCATACGCTATGTCAAGGCCAATAAGAAGAAGCTAGGGAAGACATTCAATCCTAGTCAGAAGGAAGAGTACTTAGATAGAGCCTTGGTAGATAAAAACTGGGTGCGCGTTGGTAAGTACTTCCCTCTTAGTTATGATTATGAGAGGGTAAACGAATTTGATTGTAGGCCCTATGATGGTATACTGAGAGCTTATGTCTATACATCAATAGATGAGTTTGAAATAATAAATGTAATAGTACAAACGGAGTAACAAATGAAGACCATGCTTTTAATACTTGCAGCTGTTATGATGTGTCTCTCAGGCTGCTGTAAGAAAGAAACACAAACTAAACAGGAAGCACAAAGTGCTAGGCGAGCAAGCGATGCAGAGTATATGCTAGATAGAATAGGTTGTGGTTTGAAGAACGGTATCTGCCTCTGTGTGTTCACACAAGGTGGAATGGTAATTGCACCAACAGAAGTGTGCGAAAGCAACGACTAACATACCCCTGTAGTCTAGTGGAACAGGCATCCGGCTAGAGAGTAAGAAGATTGTTATCTAACTCCCAATGACAGTTACGACACAGGGCAACCAAATTATCAAGATGATTTACCTCAGCGACCGAGGTATCAGGAGAAAAACTAGCAATACTCTTTATATGTGCAACCTCATAATGCTTGTCATAGTTACAAACAGTACATTGCTTAGGTCTATCTGAGTTTTCATATATTGTCCGAGCAATACCTCGGACACGAGTATTTACTTGATACCCAGCGCGTGCCCGCACATCAGCCAAGGTAACTACTGACCAATCGGTATAATTACGATTGCAATCGGAACATACAGTAGTTCTACATCGTTTACCGTCTTTATGTGTTGGCAGTTCGATATCACAATGTTTACAGAAACGCTTGATTGGTTGGCGTTTTGGATACTTTTTATTATTATAGATCGCAGCACAAGACTTGCAACAAAAGGAAGGATTGGCTGTAGGTTGATTACATTGACGACATACATTCATGATAACCTCCTGGGGCTGTATCGGACTGGACTCCTAATCCAGAGAACCGTAAATGGATCGATGCGGGTTCGAGCCCCGCCAGTCCCTTAATACTATCATAGATTAGTCGAACTTACAACCCCTAAGAAGTATGAATATACGCGGGTTCGAATCCTGCCAGGGGGTGCTAACAAGTCTTGAGATAAAAGCTAGGGTAGCCCCTAGTAAGTAATCTTAAGTGGTTCCCTCACGGGCCAAGTGAACAATACGTGAAGGTAGGGTGAAGGCAAACCTGAATCAATCCTTCTCGGCCAAAGAGTCAGGTCGATATAGGGTACCACCGGGCTGGTGGGCCAGGCTCTATGGGCTTGTAACTCAGCGGAATGAGAGTGGGTGCCTCTTAAGCACTTGGTCGAAGGTTCGAATCCTTCCAGGCCCACAAGGAGAAGCAATGGATGCTAATAAGCTGAAGAAGCTTAGAGAAGTTGGGTATAAAATTTCTAAGACTTGTATGTGGTGCAGTCACAGGCTCTTTGCATCTGAGACCAAAAAGTTTGGTGAGTGTATGGTACATACATACCTTCACAAGAAACATACAGCACAAGTATGCTGTATGAGTATCAATATCTTTGGTAGCTGCGGTCGCTGGAAACCAGATCTTGATAAGATCTATCGTGTCCTTGGACACTCTTGGCTAGAATTTTTCGAAGGAGATATACCATGCTAACATACCGAGGTAAATATAACTCGGCCCATGTAATGACAGACGACGTGGAAGAGACAATGGTCCAACAGATCTATGGCTTCCTCAACCACCCAGCATTTGCAGACACCTACATAGCTATCATGCCTGACTGTCATGCAGGAGCAGGAGCAGTAATAGGTTACACTGCTAAGATGAATAACTATGTCATCCCTAATGTTTGCGGTGTAGATATTGGCTGCGGGGTTGATGTATATAACCTAGGACCACAGCAAATTGACTTCGAGCTCTTTGACAAATTCATAAGAGAAAATATTCCCTCTGGCTTTAGTGTCAGAGGCAAGCCACTCGAAGCTCCACGGCAGTTGTATGCTCAGATAGAAAAGATTTGTAAGAAGATTGAGAAGGCAGATGAGCATAGAGCTAAGGCATCCCTGGGTACACTAGGTGGTGGTAACCACTTCATAGAGTTAAACCTAGACCCAGACGGCAACACCTGGTTAGCAATTCACTCTGGTAGTAGGAAGTTCGGACTAGATATTGCTATCCATCATCAGCAGAGAGCTAAGGCTTTGATGAAAGAGATGTTCGTCGGTGACGCTTACAAAACCCTGGAGTTCTTGCCCATTAACAAAGGTGGTCAGGAATATCTAGATGATATGCAAGTAGCTCAAGACTACGCCAGAATCAGCAGAGGCTATATGGCAAGGATACTATGCGAAGACTACTTCGGAATGGATGCCAGAAATGTAGAGCAGGTAAAGTCAGTTCATAACTATATCAATTTCTCAGACAAGATTGTTAGGAAGGGAGCCATCTCAGCTCATGAAGGAGAACGTGTTATCATCCCTTTAAATATGAGAGATGGTTCAATCATAGCCAAAGGAAAAGGCAACAAGCAGTGGAACTACTCAGCACCTCATGGTGCTGGTCGCATTATGTCTCGCAAGAAAGCTAAGGCCCAGCTAACAGTGGAGGAATTTGAAGAGGAGATGGAAGGCATCTGGACCTCATGCATCAACAAGAACACATTAGATGAGGCTCCAATGGCCTACAAAGATAAGCAAGTTATCCTTGATGTCATTGAAGAGACAGCTGACATTGAGTTTATTATGAAGCCTATATATAATTTCAAGGGAGCATAAGAACTACTAACCAATAACTAAGGAGAAATACATGTTTGCTCTATCTATTATTTTTGCAGTACTCGCCCTGGGAGCTTTGATTACTGGGTTCGTGCTAAAGAGTGAGCGTCAGACTTATCGTGGGGATACCCAGGATTTATCAGACCTCAAGAAGGGTCTGAAGTATGGCGGGCTAGGAGGAGCAGTCCTCACCGTCCTGTTCTTTTGTCTCTCAATGATTATCACCGTATCTCCAGGACACATGGCAGTTGGTGACCTTTGGGGAGAAGTATACCCAGAAGCTAAGCCTGAAGGCTTACACTTTGTAAATCCAGTGAGCCAGTGGCGAGAGTTCGACTGTAGACAGAAGAAGAACAAGCAGAGTGCTATGGTCCCCAGTAAGGACCAGCTTAGAACCAAGCTAAACGTCACCATCAAGTACAGGCTCATCAAGGGTAAGACTCCACAGATGTTTGCAAATACTGGTGATGCCGAAGCCGTAGTAGAAGTACATCTAGTGCCTGAGACACGTAGCTTGCTACGAGAGATTGGTAAATCAGTACCCAGGGCCGAAGAGTTCTACTCGCAGGAAGTACAGCAGCGCTTACAAGAGGAGCTACAGACAGGTCTAGTAAAGGCACTAGCTCCCAAGGGAATCTTGATTCAGGATGTACTGGTAAGTGATATCATACTACCTAAGGAGATTGAGCAGGGCGTCAAGAATAAGAAGCTCAGAGACCAGAAGGCAGAGCAGGAGAAGGCTGAGCTACGTAGGTTCGAGACTGAGCAGCAGAAGAAGGTTAAGAGTTCGCAGGCCGAGCTTGACGCAGGGAAGCTAGATGCCCAGAAGATTAGAGTACTAGCTGATGCTACTGCTTATGAGATCGAGAAGAAGGGTCGAGCCATCGCAAAGAATCCAGTCATTATCAAACTGGAAGCAATGAAGGCACTGCGGGCCATCTCCAAGGATCCTAATGCAAAGATTTATTTCCTAAATGGAGACAGCCCTAATCCGTTGCCCTTGATGCATCTAGGTGACAAATAAGTATGAGAGTATGGGTTTGGTGTAATATGTGCCTAGAAATAGGCCGGAAGCATAACAAGGCGGACGCCCGAAGGACCCGTTCGATTCGGGAGCCCATATTTATATGAGATAAGATGAGAGTTTATTGGGTTGTACTCTAAACAACCCAGACTCGCCTGGGAAGCTCAAATGGCTGAGCGCTGCCCTTGTAAGGCAGATGATGCGGGTTCAAATCCCGTCCTAGGCTCTAGGAGAACATCATGACTCACAAGACACAAGTATTAGTATGGGTAAACCCACAAGATTGCATAGCTCCTCATGGACTAGATATGGACGCCGACAGAGACGCAAACAAAGTAGCGCATCTAAGACAACAATTCGAAGAGAATGGTTTTGATACCAATTACCCTGCACTAGTAGGATATCCTCTGAATGATAAGATACAGTTGCTTAGCGGAACCCATAGACATATGGCAGCGCGCCAGGCCAATATCTTACTGCCAGTCACCTTGTGGCTTCGCTCTGACATAGAGAGAATGTGGGGAACAGAGTTATGGGACAAGGCTATACAGGATATCCCAGTCAAAGATCTAGAGCACCATGCTATAGAAGAAGGATTCAAGATACCACCATATGATCAAGAATTAGTTAGAGAGTAGGAAGAGAAACTATGGAACATCTCAGTGACGAATGGGTAAACATATATTTTGAACACGCTGGAAATATACTAGACATGTATGATAATCTTGCACTCGATGAGAAAGAGGAAGTTCCCGAACCTCTGAAGAAAGCGATTGAGAAACTACTGCAACATACCGATGATTATTAACCATGTCAATTAACCTGCACCTCTAACTCAATGGCTAGAGTGCCGTCCTGTTAAGTCGGTGGTTCTCCGTTCAAATCGGAGGAGGTGCGCAAGGAGAATATAAATGGAATTCATGTATGATTACAGACACCCAGACATCAAGAGCAACGATGTAGAGTGGCTACAAGGTGTAGTGGCCTGGAACTTTGAGTCCTTCGAGCTAGATAGCTGGAACCTCATTAAGATTCAGATTCCGCACAGTGATGGTAACATAGAACCCGCATGGGTATATGTTAGTACAGTGAGCAAGATGTTCTATGATAAGAAGAAGAGCGTTGAGATTGTACCTTGTGTACTAAGGAATAGTTCAAGATACTTTCCGCTCGGCGCGTATATTCCCTTGGAATTAGATGGAACACAGAGACCAATGGCTAAGATGAAATATTGGGTAGGAGGATGTTATTTCCATCCAGACGAACAACAGAGACTACTCAAAGATATATATAACAGAGGTAAGAGAGACGCAAAAACTAACTAATGATATGGTGGGTATAGTGTAAAGGCTGCACGCCAGGCCGTGACCCTGTCAGTACGGATTCGAATTCCGTTACTCACCCAAGGAGATATAATGAATACAAAATGGTATTGGAAGTGGAGAGACATTCAACATCGTTTCAACAACCACATGGAAAACTACCTATTTATCTACATAGCCGTAGCTACAATATTTGTTGCAGGATACCTACTAGGAAGCTGCTGATGCTAACATGTTCAGGAGCCAAGAAGAGACACCAAGAGACTGGCGATTATCCAGGTGGATCATACCACGGACCATGGCCAGAACCAGAGCACTATCTAGAAGATACAGGTGGAGGATACTATCTCTATGGTACTTGCGATAGATGCGAAAGAGAAGTAGAGACCTTTGGATATGCAATTGATAGGTGGCTTGGTGTACAAATATGTATGAAGTGTGTTAAGGAAATAAAGCATCGTTTGAACCCGTGACGCTGGAAGTCGGGAAAGGTTGATCACCTACGATGTGGGACACAGACAGCACTCAACCAAGACGGCAGTCTTGGAGCGCCCCAATACCCTGCAGCTGATGTTGCCATGCTCACTGAGTACGGGTCAGAATTAACTGGCCGGGGTGTATGACCCTGTAGACTAAATGGAAGGTCACCACCCTCTCAAGGTGGAGATTGCGAGTTCAAATCTCGTTAGGGTCGTAATATGGTAAAATATAAGAGACTACTTAGAATCACTGGTATCACAGAAAATAATGTGTTAGTATTAGGAGGATGCTTCAAGCTACTAGATACACATGGAATACCAGTACCAATCTTTGTTAGCATACTAGCAGAAGAGGGATACATGGTCGACTGGACCAACTTCCTTGATGATGCCGTACTCAATGGCTGGAAGCCTCGCACTGCAATAGCAAAGCTAAGAGAAGCAGTGGGAGATACTTATGATAGACAGTGGGTACTTGGTTGGGAAGAGAAGATGAAACAGTACCGACAGCTTAGAGAAGGAATAAAACAATGACAAACAGAGCACTCATACTAGATGCAACCTACAGACCACTGGGACTAATCTCCTGGAAGAAGGCGGTAGCCTTGATCTGGTTGGATAAAGCAGATGTACTGGAAGAATATAACGAGATAATAAGGTCGCCATCCCTAGAGATGAAGATCCCAGCAGTTATACGCCTAACCACCTACATCAGGACAAGAGAACCAAGCTTGAAGTTTTCTAAAAGGAACTTGTATACCAGAGACAAGGGTGAGTGTCAGTACTGCAAGAAACATATCAGCTATGACTCCAGTACCTATGACCACGTACTCCCAAGAGCTAAGGGTGGTCAGACTACTTGGAATAATATCGTAATCGCTTGCGCCAAGTGCAACGAATACAAGGACGATAGGACTCCATCACAGGCAGGCATGATAGATGTACACCCTCGTGTACCTACCCACCAGCAGCTTATGCACCTAATGATAGAGGGAATGAATAATCCTCCAGAGCAGTGGAGCTTCTATCTACAGTAAGCCGGATTGGTGTAGTGGTAACATGTTGGTCTCCAAAACCAAAAACGAGCGTTCGATTCGTTCATCCGGTGCTAATGATATGAAGAAGCTTACAGAAAAAATTAACGATAGTACTACGAACACCATCTTACTTGGCATAGTTACCTATGCTATAATAGTAGCAGTCTCACAAGTTGCCATCAACTTGATTGCCGAGGGACTAAAGCAATTAACTCGGAGGAAATAATGATTCGAACAGTAAAAAGTACTTGGTATAACTGGTCGTTCAATCTTGACACTGGTTTCTTCGCCCGTTGGGGAGCAACCATGGATGAAGATCCCCAATACTCTCCTCTTGGACCAGAGATCCTAGACATAGAGGTGTCCACCATATGTCATGGTCCAGGTAAACCATGTTCCTGGTGCTATAAATCCAATAGCCCTCAGGGTAAGAACATGTCCTTTGAGACCTTCCGACAAATCTTCGACCGCATCGGTACAAAAAACCTAACCCAAATTGCCTTTGGTATTGGGGACATAGACTCTAATCCAGACCTCTATGAGATGTTCGCCTACTGTCGTGGCAATGGAGTCATCCCTAACGTCACCATCAATGGCTGGCGCATGACAGACCACCATTATAATATGCTAGCTAGACTGTGCGGTGCTGTAGCTGTTAGTCACTATGATGATGAGCACTGCTTCAATGCAGTACAAGAGCTTACAAGTAGAGGCATGGAGCAGATCAATATACACAAGCTGCTAGCCGAAGAGACACTGACAGATTGTCATTGGCTCGTAGATCGCATAGGAACAAAACACCCACAGCTCAAAGATCTAAATGCGATAGTATTTCTGCTGCTCAAGCCAAAAGGTGATCGGAACAGCCTTAGATCAATACATAGCTTGCAGGAGTATGAGGAACTATTCAAGCATGCTAAGCGTCTTGGTGTTCAGTTCGGTATGGATAGCTGTAGTGCTCCCAACCTACTCAAAGCAACAGAAGATAAAAACCTATTTAGTATAGAGTCTGTAGAGCCTTGTGAAAGCACGCTCTTCAGTCTTTATATAAATGTAGACGGCGCGGCGTTTCCGTGCTCATTTACAGAGGGACAACCAGGCTGGGAGACAGGAGTCCCCATCCTAGAACAGGACAGCTTCCTGGGAAGCGTCTGGTTCAGCAGACAATTGTCATCCTGGCGAGAGAAGATCCTTCAGTCTAGCCAGTCATGTGGAGACTGTCAGTTCAAGAAGGGTTGTCGTTCCTGCCCTGAATATAACATAACTATTTGCAAGGAGTAAATATGAAAATTCGTAAAGGATTTGTATCTAACTCAAGTACTAGCAGCTTTGTTCTGCTAGGAGCAACAATCGAAGAGCTCAATATGATGGATGTAGTTAGAGCTATCAGTCCTGCTGAAGCAGAGAGGATTGCATCTAAGGATTATCCTGAAGATGAAGCCCATGATTGGCTCTTAACCTCTGCCGGTGGCGGCTGGGCATATCATAGTGAAGAAGGCTATTTCGGGATCGATCTAGGTTCCTCTTATAATGAAGAGACAAACGAGGTTCCTCTCAGTCTACTAGAAGACTATATCGGAGAGGTTAAAAGAGTTTTCGAGAAGCTTAGCATCAGTAAACCAATCAAACTCATGTCAGGAACAAGGTGTAGCTAATGAAGACCAGAACAGGATTTGTATCCAACAGCTCAAGCTCTAGCTTTGTAGTAGCACTACCAAAGGGAGAGAAGAATACAGAGATTGATATCTCAATTACAGTAGATCTCGATGACTTTGCTAGTGGATATATAAAGACCGAGGAAGAGCTCACTGAATACTTCCTTGATACATATGGAGAAGAGGATCCAAAGTGGTGCGACTGGCGTAAGAAAGCCAAGGTAGCCATCGAATCAGGCTACTACATAGTTTGCGGATCCTTTGCAAATGACGGTGGACCAGTAGAAGCTATGCTCTGTGATGGAGGGCTAAGCTCTGACATGGTAAGCGATGAGATGATTATCCTTAAAGGTGACGGAGGATTCTAATGAAAACTAGAGTCGGCTTTGTAAGCAATAGTAGTAGCTCCAGTTTTGTGATAGATAAAACTTATCTATCTATGCACCAGATAGAGCTAATAAAGAGCCACGCACAGCATGCTAAGGAAAATCTATGCATAGATACTTGGGATTGGGACTGGGAGTGCCCATGGGAAATAGAAGAGAGCCCAGGAATGATTAGAGGCGACACAAGCATGAATAACTTTGATATGTACCGATTCCTAGAAGCAATTGGTATCAACATAGATAATGTGAGGTGGAACTAATGAAAGTAAGAATAGGATTCGTAAGTAACAGTTCTACTAGCTCTTTCGTGCTAGGCAAGGCCTACATGAAGGCCGAGCAAATAATTCAATTCAGAGAGTGGATTGCAGCCAATGAGAATGAATGGCATGAAGGATACATTGGCGAGACAGAATACTATTTCCAAGGAGACTTCAGCCAGCACTACGAGGGAGATGTCAGACTATTCCTAGAATCAATCTTGGTTAATCCTAAGTATATAGGAGACTACTGCTAATGAAAACTCGTAGAGGATTCGTCTCAAACAGTAGCACATCAAGCTTCGTACTACTCATGACTAACAAGGCACAGATAGAAGCATTATCAGACCTTGAAGACTGGGAGCGAGACTTTGTAATGACGATGTTCGAGAAGTCTAACGAGATTAACATTACTAAGTTCCTTGGTCAGACAGGGGTTGAGATCTCCTACATGGGATGCGACTTCTCTAGTAGACCCTCAAGTGTCGAGGAGATGAAGGGTGGAATAGAGCAAACTGACGATCAAGCATATCACGGTGTAGACTGTCATTACGAGGGAAAGGATATAGGCTCAGACTATTGTCCTGGATGTGGGTGTAGGCTCAAGATAACATATTTTACTAACACACCAAGAGATGCCTGGACATCGTATCTTTGTAAGATCAATGCGCTTGTCAAGGATCCTGAGTGGGCAGACGAAGTCTACCACAACCAGATGAGTAACTAGGAGTAAATATGAAAGTTCGTAAAGGATTTGTAAGTAACAGTAGTACAACAAGCTTTCTCTGTGACTACTGTGGAGAAGAAAGAGCAGGCATGGAGATGTGTCTAGAGGACGCTTGCATGTATGAGTGCGTGAACGGACACACCTTCTGTGGATCACACGTAGAGCTAGACAGTAGTCCCGAAGCTCAAAAGCTTATCATAAACAAGATGCTTGTTGGCCAAGCTGCAAAGTATTTCGAACTAGCAAAAGGCGATGAGAAAGAACGCTACGAAAAGTATGCCAATGAGACACTTACAGACTGCCATAAAATGATGAGCCTGAAAGGTGAGGAACTTGAAGACTGGATAGCCAATGAGGGCGAAGACTACGTCTGTAGTCTTCAATACGAAATACCCAGCGACTACTGCCCATGCTGTAAATTCAAGGGAATTGCAGCAGACGATATGATAGCCTACCTGCTAGCGATTTGTAAGCTAGATAAAAAGAGGACGAAGAAAGAGATGCGTAAGAAACTCAAGGACCTTGGTTCTTACGATGACTTCAAGACCTGGTGTAAAGGAAGAAGCTCATGAAAGTACGCAAGAACTTTGTCAGCAACAGCAGCTCTAGTAGCTTTGTCGTAGCATTTCCTAGCAAACCTAGGAATGAAATAGAGCTACGCAATATGATGTTTACGCAGGATCAGAGCGTCATTAGCCTCTACTATGATAAAGACGAGGACGGCATGACCGTAGGAGAGATCGCGTGCATTGTCTTCCGGGAAATCAACGATCAAGGAGAATCCGCATCACTCGGACAAATTGAGGCCGAGCTATATCGTGATGAGCCTCAGAAAGCCAAGGAGTTCTCTGAAAAGCATAAGGATCACTTCATCTTATGCACAGAGTACGAGGACCATGGTAAGCAAGGATCTATCATGGAACACGGTGATATCTTTGATAACCTAGACCACATAAGAGTAAGTAATCACTAATGAATGACGGCGGAATAATACTCCTACCTGTCTTGATTTTATCAATTTTAAGTGCTATAATTGTCTTAGTATTGGTAATGTATGACGCAATCTTTAACAGAAACAAGGAGGAATAAGCAATGCCAGCGGACAAGGAGTGTAGAGTATGCTACAATCCTATAACCACAAGAAATAAGAGTGGTTTATGCACTACCTGCTGGGAGATAGACTACCAAAAGAAATATCGTGAGAAGCATAAGAAAGAAGCTAAGAAATATAACAAAAAATATAGAGAGAAAAATAGAGAGAAGCTAAAAGAGCAACAGAAAGCATACCAAATAAAAAACAAGGAAACCATTGATACATATAAACAAGCTTGGTACGAAAAGAACAAGGAGAAAATCCTTGTCGAAAGAAAAGTCTACAGAAAAAAGAAAGCATCACAGAGATTGTTATATAATAGACGTATAAGATTTGGACTATCCAAAGATAAGATAGAAGATCTTTACAAACTACATGATAACCGGTGTGCTATCTGTGGAAAGACAGAGCAAGAAAACAAAAGAGCCCTAAGCATAGATCATGATCATAATACTGAAGAAATTAGAGGTCTCTTGTGTAATAATTGCAATATAGGTATCGGAAATTTACAGGATAATCCGCAACTCCTCCTCAATGCCTATATCTACTTAACATGCGGAAATAAAGAAGGGTAAAAATGTCTAGTAAAAATGGAGAAGTGAAGTGGTTCGATTCGAAAAAAGGTTTTGGTTTCATTCTACGCGAGGGCGAAGATGATTTGTTCGTACACTTCTCGGCTATCAACAGCGAAGGATTCAAGACCCTATATCAGGGCGACAAGGTAAGTTATGATGTAGTAGCAGGCGACAAGGGAGACCAGGCTTCTAACGTAGAAGTAACAGAAAAAGCACGCCGCCAGGACAGTGAAGGTGTAGATGGGTAAGACAGCATCAAGCTGTCTACTTGAAGAAGGATGGGAGCCACCTAAGAAGCCAAGATGCAGGTCGTGTGGCGGCGAGACAGTGAAAGTCTTGGCTAAGTATGGCACCAATAAGCCGCGACTAGAATGGGAATGCATGCTATGCGGTAAGTCCTTCAGGGCTGACGGAAATGTCAGCTATGAGCGTAAGGGAAAGAAGAAACGCTACACAAATAAGCCGAGGAAAAAGTACGGGAGAAAGTAATGCCAGTTACTCTAGATGATGTACGTAAATCCTCAATAAACGAAGAGCATTGTGAGAAAGTCGAGCAGAAAGTGCTCGACATTCTCAATAACTCTAAGCTAAATTTGAGGGAACTGGTATTCGTACTAGCCCAGACGCTTATAGATACAGGTGGAACGTTGGAAAAAGTGAGAGACAAGCTAACATATAATGATATGTGGAGACGCTATGCTACAGAGCCGACACTAGGTAATGCGCTCATGGCTCAAGGCACAGATATTCTTCACGACTGGCTTAAAATACGAGAAAAAGATGATGAATGAGAAAGGAAAACATGACGCCAGAAGAGGTAAAGAAGACAGTAAAGGAAGCAATACAGGAATGGGTAAACGAGACAACAGAAAGAGACAGAGCACAGCGACCCCTGACCTATAAGATTTATAAAGGCATGGGTGGTAAGCAAGGATGTTTTCAGTTCAGTCTAGCCAAGGCTTATACAGGCAAGCGTAAGGATGAAGGTGCAGTATTTATTGAGGCTGCTTCTACTATTGGTCGCAATGAATATGACTGGAACAACAAGATAATCTTTGCACTAAGCGCTACAGATATTGGCGCAGTCCTGACCGGATTTCGACAGGGCAAATTTGATATCTATCATGACCCAGATGCCCAGACAGATCGCAAAGGAACACGAGGCAAGCGTCTGTCCTTACAGTCAGGCGAACAAGCAGGAACCTTCTTTCTAGCACTTAGCGAGAAAGCTGGGGAAGAGAATAAGAGAGTCAACATCTCGTTACAGCCACAAGAGGCTCGTATCTTATTGAACTTGCTAGAGGCAGCTCTACCAATGGTATTAGGGTGGAAATAACCGGAGAATAATATGACTCTTGAACCAAAGAAAATATTACACTGGGGCCTAGGAATTCTAGTCGCGCTGCTCTTTTGTATAGGGATATGTGGCAATAAGCCTTACGTTTCTGCTGAGTGCCAAAAGTTAGTAAATGGTTTCCAAGTATACCTAGATACCTCAGCCCGAGATATTGTTGACGGTACTGCTGGTAGGAACCCAGATGTTCTCGAACTTAAGGCAAAAGCTACAATGATAGAATGTATCTCTGATACAAAAGTCAAGCTGAAGGTTGATACCCGCCTAAAAGTTCAGATAACAGTTGCTGATCCTGAGACAAAGAAAACCATCACTGTAGTCCAATGCGGCGCAGGTTCTGACGAAGTTACTATAGAACGAAAAGGAGCAAATATCTCTACCGTCGATGATGATAAAGAAATAGCTCCTATGAAAATTGTTCCTTGTAAATAACCATAAACATTAGAAAACCAAGTGGCTGTGGGCACATTGCTCACAGCCATTTTTCTCTGGAGGATATATGGAAGTCCTAGAACTATGTGTAGATTCACTACGGCAAATCAAACATTATCTAAATATGATGCTTACAGATACAGATTATGATCCCCACCTCAGCACACTCAATCATGTCAACAAGCTCTTTGATCTTTGCGACAAGGCTCTAGACTCTGACGGAGTAAAGGAACTAGGCGAGGCAGAGGAATTATACCCTGACCTCATTGGTAAGACTATAGCCTCTTGCGATGCTAGCATCAAAGAGAATCCAGGAGGCATGGCTGCATCCGGAATCGTAATTCGATTTGCTGACAGTAGCTCGTCTCCGTGGGTTGCATCTAGGATCCTACCCAATTGCTTTACCAACAATCAAGCTGAGTACGATGCTGTCTACGAAGCCTTAAGTTACTTCAAGACATTTGGAGCAGGATACAGAACCAAATCTATAGAGATCCGTTCAGACAGCAAGCTTGTAGTCAACCAGCTCAATGGTGTATGGAACGTCAACGATGAGAATCTCAAGCATCGACATCAATCAGTAACCTCAGTCCTAGCCGAAGTCAGAGAAGGACTAGGCATGCCTATCACAATCGAGTGGTATCCCCGCAACAACACTGACGATCTAAAACAAGCCAATTACATTGCCCAAAATTGCTTGGGCGTGAAAAACCACTAAGTCTAGATACCTAGCCAAGGTATCTATAGCCACAACTCCTTCTGCTAATAGGTACCTCCTATCTTCAACAGGGGCTGCCCTATAAGACTTTCCGAGCAGCTTTAATAGAGTTTGGGTGGAGAGGTAGAGAGTCATGGAGGTACAGGTCTTAGTACGAGGACTTAGCTCGGGAGACATTGAGTTCCTGGCCAAAGTCATGCACGCAGGTAATATCCAAGAATATAGAGTAAGAGACGTTCTAGTCGAGAATCTAAACAAAATACCTATGATAGACGTAGGCATAGCAATGGGAAATGTCTGCGGTCGCCTGGTTAAGAACAACGTTAAGAAGTTGTTCGTCCTACCAACGATCAAGCAACTCCTACCACACGAGAGAAACCTTAAATACAGGGAAGACGCCTGGTCTAAATTGAAGAAAGTAAAAGACTTTCTGGAAGGGAAACAGAAAATCGATGAATCTGGTGGTGGTTGGCAGTATGCAACTGTCCATCTTCCGGGGCAGAAAAAGATAGTGATCTATGAGACAATTCCTCCAGACATAGAGGCTGATGTCTTCATCAGTAAAGCTGACAGTAACCTGTTACTCAAGATGAAGGAAGCGTTTCGGGCCGAGGCAGTGTTAATAGGAGAGGAGAACGCATGAGGCGAACCGTAGGGAGGGTATTAACAAATCCACTGGTAAGGGCTGCAATAATAACTGCAGTCACTGATATTGTGCAACTCTACGCAAAAGCTTTTGTGAACGTAGTAAAAAGAAAGTTAGAAGATTTTGTAGACGAGAAGGATCGAGAACCTCAGAAGGTTGAGGTAACCCTAGAAGATTAGGCAGGCATGCTGTCCTGCCACCGGAGGAACAATGGCTAATGATTATTTCCCAGTAGGTGACTGCCCTAAATGTGGAGCACCAATATTTATGCTAGAAGAAGACACTCTAAACAACGGTCGTCGCGAGGAAGATGCATTTTATAATTGTTATTTCTTACCAGGAGTCACATATACATGCAGATGCTATCGCTTCTTGCAAGAGAACCAGTTCACCTATATTCCTAGTTGCTGGGAGAGCCCAACCGATGACAGCCAGAAACTACCCTATGAGACTACCATTACATGGAAACCAGAAACTTCTGTTTAGTGCTTGACAAGCCAGACGGAGATGATATACTAAACAACCTATTACATAAGGAGGAATCCTATGGCTAACAGCCCTACACCTGTAGATCAGGTTGAGGCTCCGAAGCCGGAAGAAGAACAAGTAGTCCCACAGCAGACCGCCCGCCAAAGAGCAGATCAATTACTCGGATATCTGAACCACGACAAAGCTGTCAACGAGATTTTCGGTGACAACTTTGAGCGCCAGTATAAAATCTATGGTAACACACCGAGAGAATGGAGAGCTCACCTCAAGATAACAATACCCGAGAGCCCAAACACAAGCCAGTGTAAAGCTCTAGCCGCAAAGCTTGCATCCCTTATGCAAGAGACCATCTTCTATTATGCAGCAGCAGAAGCTCAACTCGACGCATTATCCAGTGGTGAGTCGAAAGAGTATTCCAGCGCTTTTAATCAGCTAGTAGCTGAGTATAAGGAGGCTAAGAAGAGTTTGCCTGCTGCTAAGACATTAGAGACCATGGCAAGCAGTCGTATCATGGATATTAGAGGTGCTATCCAGAATGCCAAGATCATCAAGAACTTCTGGAAGAGAATGATTGAGGGACTAGTTGAGGTTAGGAAGAATGTTGAGCTTGCTACATGGAACAATAGTACCCAGGTTAAGCAGGAGCAGTATGGCGGCGGCGGCGGCAACATACCTGCTGGCCAGCCTAACCGAGGACAATATGGAACAGAAACCCAGGAAGTTAAAGAAGAGGAATGGGAGGATTTATGAGTTGTGATCACAAATGGGGAGATGGTCCAGACGAATACTCTAAATTATGCGGTGATTTCTGGCCAAAACTAGGAACGGTAGAAATATGCGACGTGTGCAAGACCATACTTATTAACGGCGACAAAATAGGCCATGAAAGCTGGGACCACGAACTCAATACATCTATAGCAATAGGATTAGATGGAGAAGTACTGGACCGCCAGCTACCTAATTATACTAAGAAGCACCAAGCCCTGTACAAAGAGTGGGGAAAGAGCTACAACTACTCACTAGAATTCAATGTAATCTGGAACAGGAAATGGGATCGAGGAGAAGTCTATAGAGAACTACTTAAAAGAGACCAAAACAAGGAGGAGGAATAATGGGACAAACTAGTGAAGTTTATACAGACAAAGATGTTCAAGAGCTAGTGCCACCAGGTGCACCGCTCCCAGACGATGGAAACCCAGATCTACCAGTAGCTCCAGTATCCGACGAACCACAGATAAAGTGTGGGTATGTCATTGGTGTACGAGAGGACGGAGAATTTGTGTTTGAAATTCTTGGAACAAACCCGGGTCTTATAGAGCTTCTGGGACTGCACACAATAGTTAGGGAAAGACTGCAAGCACGTATGGACAAACAGTTAAAAGGAAAGACTAGCCTACTATTGAGCAGGCTAGATGATCTCACCAAGCTAATCCAGGGAGGATTGGAGACCCAATAAATGATCACGATGGCACTTGTTGTTGCCGGGGTTACGCTAGCAGGTTTTATGATTCTGTTCTACAAACTACCTGTCTGGCTTAGGAGATTTCTATCTAAAAGATATATCATACTAGATATTCTCCTGTGTATGTTGGCCTTCTGGGTACTTAGCTTCACTCTTGTTGGTATCATGGCCGCAGCTTTTATCTCATTAGCTGTGTCAGCATACCTTCTGTGGTACAAGAAGACTGCCCCAACTCCGAAGAGACCGATTATCGATAGACCGCGCAAATCTTATAACTGTAGGACTCATGTCCACCTGGCAGCTCGCTGCTATAGCTGGTGGAAACAAAGGAGAGCTTGATATCATGCAACAGTTTGCTCCATCAGAACAAGCTATAGACCTACTTCATAAGCGTTACTTCATGGAGGGCGAGAACTGGCTTGAGATGTGTGAACGTGTCGCCAATACTCTTGCAGACGACGAAGAACAAGGAAAAAGGTTTTTCAATACTATACATGAGGGATATTTTCTCCCCAGTACTCCCTGTCTCGTCAATGCTGGTAAGCCTGAAGGTCAGTTCTTAGCTTGCTTTGTTCTGCCAGTAGGAGACAGCATCCCAGAGATATTTGATGCCATTAAGAATACTGCGATAGTACATAAGACTGGCGGCGGGACCGGTTTCAACTTCTCTACTCTCAGACCCGAAGGCAGTACGGTCAAAACTACCAAGGGCGTTAGCTCTGGTCCCATTAGCTTTATGAAGATATTTGATGCAGCTACTCAGCAGATGAAGCAGGGTGGAGTTAGACGTGGTGCAAACATGGGTATGCTCAACATTGACCACCCAGACATCGTCAAGTTCATCAAGTGCAAGCACGTAGATAAGAAGATTAGTAACTTCAACATCAGCGTGGCTATCACAGATAAGTTTATGGAACAACTACAAGAACACCCGGATAATGTTGAGTGGAGATGTCACTTTGGCAAGGAACATGGAGGCTCCTTTAGATATATTATTCATCGCGAGACGGACAAGTGGTCGTATATTAATATGCCATACGATACACACGGACTAGGCGCACATACAGCAAAATCTATCTGGAACCTTATTTGTCAGCAGGCATGGAGAAATGGTGAGCCTGGCCTTATCTTTATAGATGAAATCCATAGAAAGAATGGCGAGAATATCAACGCAACTAACCCTTGCGGAGAGCAGCCACTAGAAGACTATGAAGCTTGTTGCCTAGGCTCTATCAATCTCAGTAAGTTTGTCACTAGCCCGCTAAGCAAGAAGGATCCAGACACATGGGATTATGCAGCACTCTCCGTTGTTGTACGTACAGGCGTAGATATGCTCAACCAAATGATTAATGAATCGCACTATCCACTCGACAAAGTAGAAGCTAAAGTCAAAACCTCTAGGAAGATTGGACTAGGTGTCATGGGCTGGGCAGACGCTCTCATTAAACGACAGATACGTTATGGTAGCGAAGAATCCCTAGCCGAAGCTCGCGAGGTTATGAGTCATATCCAGAATGTAGCTCATGCTCACTCAGAAACAATGGGCTACGGAAACGCAGCCATTACTACCATCGCACCAACAGGTAGTATATCCATTATAGCAGGCTGCAGTTCTGGAATCGAACCCAACTACGATTGGATTACCAAACAACACAGAGAAGACTTTGAGGACCAGACAGTTGTACACGAGCTGGCCAGACCATATCTAGATGAGAACTACAAGCCCACAGAAGATATGCCAGACTACTTTGTAACAGTAAAAGATATTACTCCTACTCAACACATAGACATGCAAGCTGCTTTTCAGGAGAACATAGACAATGCAGTGAGCAAAACCATCAACCTGTCTCATGATGCATCCGAGCAGGATGTACAAGACGCCTTCATGCATGCCTGGGTTTCGAAATGTAAGGGTGTCACTGTCTATAGGGATGGTAGTCGTCAGGACCAGGTCATTACCAGAGCTACACAAGACGATGATGTCCCCAAAACAATGCAAGAGATTGCCGAGAATGCTCTAAGCTGGGAAGAGTTCACAGAACAAATGGGTATGCCAGATGAAAGACCCTATTGTCTGGAAGGATTCACATTTAAGATCCCTATTGATATGGGTAATAAGAAAGTAGAGAATGCTTATCTCATAGTTAATACACATGAGGGTAATTTGTACGAGGTATTTCTACTTGGAAATATAAAAGAAGCCGATCCGGTAGTTGCTCAATACATCGACACCACAACAAGGCTCACCTCACTCGCATTGCGAGGAGGAATACCACTTGATAAGGTTGTAGAGCAGCTAGAAAAAGTACCGTGTAGTTATATATACTCTATCCCTCACAAGATTGCACGGATTCTAAGGGAATTTTTACCGGACGACACACACGATCCATGTCCTGAGTGTGGCGAGAAAGCAATTTTCTCAGAAGGTTGTGAGAAGTGTACTGCTTGTCACTGGAGCCGATGTGGATAAGGAGAAAAGATGGAAGACGTAGCAAGAGAAAGAATTATGAAAATCGGAGGTTGGATTCAGACATACATGGGTATTCAGTTTTGGCCTGCTGACCCACACGTAGAAGGCATAGACATTGAAGACATTATACACTCTCTGTCTAACCAGTGCAGGTATACAGGTCACACCAACCAGTTCTATAGTGTCGCCCAACATGCAGTCATTTGCTCTTTCAATATAATTCCTAAGCATGCAAAGTGGGCTCTGATGCACGACGCTAGCGAGACCTATGTATCTGACCTAGCCTCACCCATCAAGAAATTCTTCCCTCAGTACATGGACATGGAAGAGAAGATCCAGGAAGTTATTGCAGAAAAGTTTGATCTTCCCTACCCCATGCCAAAGCAGATAACTGAGATAGACTACAAGGTCTTAGCAACAGAGAAGAGAGACCTTCTGGGTGAACAAGTAGCACCCTGGGGTAGACTACCAAACCCATTGGACCAGAAGATAGTTGCATTCACACCCTCGCAGAGTCGTGCGGCATTCAGGAGCAGATTCAAAGAACTCTTTGGACCTTTGGAACCATACTTTTCACCAGAGAGATGGAGGTAACGTGCCAGAAGAAAAAGGTAAGAAGTTTGACCAAGATCCCATGCTGAAACCAAACATCGGCCTGGTTCCGCTCCGAGGAATGTGGGGAATCGCCCAAGTAATGACCTTCGGAGCACAGAAGTATGACTCATATAACTGGAAGGGTGGTATCAAATACAGCCGGTTGTCTGATGCTGCGATGAGACACATCATTCAGTTCGTTGAAGGCGAAGATATAGATCCAGAAAGCGGGCTCCACCACCTGGCCCACGCTGGCTGCTGTATCACTATGCTGCTAGAGATGACGATGGATAGACCAGACTTAGATGACAGATACAAAGAAAACGTAACAGTACCGTGGAAGGTTGGAACAGGTGTTTCATGTACCGAGATATCTGCAGTTAAGATGGCAACACAGAGTCGTGAGGCTGAAGAACGAATAAATGCGCCCAAGCCTCCAGAGGTACCTGAAGGTCCTCCCGTTGAGTACATCAAAGAAGGACAAATAAGGAGATGATATCATGACGGCGACCGCTGAACAGAAAGCAATAGCAGATAAGACCTTGAAGTTAGTAATGAATCAGATCAATGGTGTTAAGGGCAACAAGAAACCCGATGTCATTAAGATTGGTTACCTAGGTGAGATGAAAGCCTTGAACGTTCCAGCAGTATCTAGTGGCGCACTAAGCCTGGACATGGCTATGGGCGTAGGAGGCTATCCTCAAGGTCGTATGATTGAGATTTTTGGCCCAGAAAGTTCGGGCAAGACCACCCTGTGTCTCCATGCTATTGCAGAGTTCCAGAGAGCAGGCTATGTAGTGGCCTTCATAGACGTAGAGCACACCCTGGACACCTCTTATGCCGAATCCTTAGGGGTAGACATAGGTAAGCTCCTCTTCTCTCAACCAGACGACGGAGACGAGGCCATGAGAACTGTTGACACCCTGGTCCGTAGTGGACAGGTGGGACTCATTGTCGTAGATAGTATCGCTAGCCTGGTCACCAGTGCTGAGATGGAAGGCGAAATCACTGATGTACACATGGGTCGCCAGGCCAGGCTCATGAGCCAGTCTCTAAAGAGACTTACAGTCCTGTGTGGTAAGACTAACACAACCATCATATTCACTAATCAAATTCGTTATAAGATTGGTGTCATGTATGGCAATCCAGAAACCACTAGTGGTGGTAATGCCATGAAATTCTATGCCACTATCAGACTAGATATCAGACGCAAGGAGCCCATCAAGCTATCAAGCGACCAGGTCATTGGTGCCATCACCAAGGTCAAGGTAGTTAAGAATAAGGTGGCTCCACCATTCAAACAAGCCTTCTTCAATATCATGTATGGCACTGGTATTGATAAGGAAGCTGACATCATTGGTGTAGCAGCAGAAATGGATATTGTTAAGCGAGCAGGATCCTGGTATAGCTACGGTGAAGACAAGATTGGCCAGGGTTTGAACAATGCTATCGAATACCTCAAGGATCGCCCGGAACTCATTGAAGAAATCCGAGGAAAAGTCTTAGCTACCTTAGAGCCAGAGGAGGAAGAGGATGAAGAGTAACATTATAATCCGAAAAGGAGACAATCTTAAGATTCTCAAGAAGATGGAATCCGGCTTGGTTGATTTGATTTATATAGACCCTCCATATAATACTGGTAAGTCTCAAAAAATACACGGAAAATCATACTCAGATAGTTATAGTAATTATCTTGGTTTTTTGGGTCCAAGACTAATAGAAGCCTGCAGAATACTAAAGGGTACCGGCAGTATGTTTGTGCATCTAGACTATCGTGAGGTTCATTATATCAAAGTTGAGTTAGATAAAATATTTGGCCGTGAGTGTTTTATGAACGAAATCATCTGGGCTTATGACTATGGCGGTCGAGCTAAAAAACGATGGTCAGCCAAACATGATAATATCCTTTGGTACGTGAAGAATCCTAAGGATTATACGTTCAATTTTGATGAGATGGATCGTATACCGTATATGGCTCCAGGATTAGTTGGGCCAGAAAAAGCAGCTCGCGGCAAGACCCCAACAGATGTATGGTGGCACACAATAGTCCCCACCAATGGTAGAGAGAGAGTAGGGTACCCAACACAGAAACCCCTTGGGATATTAGACCGTATCGTCAAGGTCCATAGTAATCCAGACGATATAATTTTAGATTTCTTTGCTGGCTCAGGAACTACTGGCATTAGCGCTATAAGACTTGGTCGATCTGCTATACTGATTGATTCTAACCCTCAGGCCATCAAGGTCATTAAGGAAAGAGTAAATGTATTCGAATCTTCAGTTTGACGAAATTGTCAATATTGCCAGACAAGCTCACGCTATGCTCCCTGTTACTTCTAGTCCTTGGTTAGCTACCCCTTTTAGTTTCTTGAAAGAAGTTCCAATAAAAACAAGAGGCAAAATTGGAGAAGATATAATTACTACATGGCTAAGAAACAAGGGGTTTCGTGTTGATGTTACTCCAGAAACAGCAATCGATAGGATTGTAAATGATAAAAACGTGGAAATAAAATTTGCTATGTTAGGTCAAGACGGCTCCTATACTTTCAACCAACTACGAAACCAAAACTATGACTATGTTCTATGCTTTGGGTTAAGTTACGATAGTGCGCATTGTTGGTTTATTCCTAAGGTAGAAATTATAAAGCGATGGCTAGCTCGCGACATAATCAAACCTCAACATTCAGGAAAAAAGGGTAGCGATACAGCTATCCTTAAGTTTAAACCATCAAGCTCTGGATGGCTGTCTCAATACGGAGGAACCTTACGAGAAGGATTACAAAAAATTATAACCAGTTTAGAATCAGCGGAGGAAGAAGATGAAGCCGAATCAGAATGAAGATAATTGGTGCTGCATGATTTGTGGTAAAGACAGCGGTGGGTCCACAATGGACAATCCTCCAAAGGGATTTGAAGTAGCTTTCTTTCTAGACGAATATGCTAAGCCCTTTCCACTACTCGTATGCGAGGAGTGTAACCCAAAGGATAAGTAATGATAACAATAACTCACAAAGAAATATTAGAGTCAGGAGATATCAACGTCTTCTTAGAGCGCCTCGGTTCAAGTAACTGTAGGCGCTGTTCTTTATCTCAACATGATAACAGAATTGTCATCTTCAGAGGTAATCCACGAGCAGAGATCATGCTTGTAGGCGAAGCTCCTGGGTTAGTAGAAGACAGACAAGGTCTAACATTTGTTGGCCCGGCTGGTGTCTTATGTGACAACATCTTTAAGGCTGTTGGCATAGACACTAACATGGATATGTATCTGGGCAATGTTCACAAGTGTAGACCCGTAGCTCCAAGGAGTAGTGGCAAGCAGAACTACACACCCCTGGCAGGTCAGAGAAAGAACTGTATGCCCTACATTCTGAGAGAGATAGAGCTTATAGATCCGAAGATTGTTATAGTGGCCGGACTCACAGCAGCAAAGGCTCTCATGGGTTGGGACAATAAGGTACGTATGGGTGATGTGGCAGGCACCTTCTTCGAGAAGAACGACCGCCTTTACTACATCATCTACCATCCAGCCTACATCATTCACGCACAAAAGTCAGGTCCAGCAGCTGCAAAAGAGTCTCGCCAGAAGATGTGGGAACATATCAAATGCCTTAGAAGAAAGATAGACGAACTAGGCATTCAAGTCAGCAGTCCTAACCCAATAGAGGAGTAGACATGCAGTGGCACGACAACGGTTTACCCGGATTAACCTTTGATGATGTGCTCATCAGACCTGCATACTCAGAGCTGAACTCAAGGCAGGATCCAGACTACTTTACAGACCTTCTCACTATCCTAGTTGCTCCAATCATGGTAGCTAACATGAAAACTATCGCCACCGTTGAGATGGCCAAGACCGTTTGGCCTTTGGGATTGCCAGTGCCGTCACACAGATTTCAGACACCACAAGAACAACTAGTCTATCATATGAGTACAGAGGAGTATTCCGGTGACAACAACATCGCATCCATTGGTCTCAACGAGAGAGACCGCCTAGAGATGCTAAGCTCGCTTTCTATAATAGTAATGCTTGAGCTGGCTCACTGTGATGCAAAGGCCGCAGTAGAAGAGGTTAAGTGGCTTGCACAGAATAGATACAAGGTCATTGCTGGAAATGTAGCCACTGCTGATGGTTGTAAGAGACTGTTCGATGCCGGCGCATATATGATTAAAGTAGGTATCGGACCAGGCAGTGTATGTACGACTAGGATAGTAACCGGGTGTGGTGTTCCTCAGCTCTCGGCTATTGCAGAGTGTGCAGCAGTAGGTCCTATCATTGCAGATGGAGGCATCAGGTGCTCAGGAGATATAGTTAAGGCTCTTGCAGCAGGTGCAAAAATGGTAATGGTGGGTTCTTTATTTGCAGGAACAGATGAAGCAGGGCCAACACATCTAAGGACTGCCTCAGGAAAAATCTACTATGGTATGGCCTCTAGAGAAGCAGGCAGAGTAGCAGACGGAAATGTACCAGAAGGAATTTCCGCCACTGTACCATATGTAGGATCAGCATCAAGTGTTGCAGACGAACTTCTAGCTGGCTTGAGACAAGGTATGGCAATGGTTGGAGCAAGTACACTGGAAGAACTTAGGGAAAAAGCTGTGTTCCAACGAGTCAGCCCTGCTACTATCAGAGAGAACCATCCCCACATCAAGGAGAGATAATGTACGTAGGCAATCTGTTAAGGATTATAGCTATCTATGAAACCCTAGATATAGGATGTCCTAAGCATCGTGGATACAAAGCAAAACGAAAGCCACGAATGAATGACTGTATGTGTATAGAACTATACAAGCTCAGACAAGAGCTTAACCAGCTGCTCAAAGAAACAGGAACGGAGTTGTGATGGTAGACCAAGCCCTATTCTCAAGTAACAGTAGCGCCTGGGTAACACCCGACTGGCTCTGGGAAGAGCTAGATATAGAATTTGAGTTTGACCTGGACGCCGCTGCCTCAGCTGAGAATACAAAGGTAAGCTTCTACTACACAGAGGAAGACGATGCCCTAGTCCAGCCATGGTATAATCGTGAGCAAGGAGTCAGGAGCATATGGGTTAATCCTCCTTATGGCAGAGGTATAGTAAACTGGGTTAAGAAAGCATTCGTAGAAAGCCAGCGAGGAGCGACAGTAATTGTTCTCCTGCCTGCTAGAACAGACACAATTTGGTTCCATGATTGGGTACTAGGCAGAGCAGAGATAAGATTCCTGCGCGGACGTCTCAAGTTCAGTAATGCTGAGAACAGTGCCCCTTTCCCTTCGATGGTAATTATCTACAGACCATCTTATCAAAGGAGTTTATAATGGAAGACGGAATGACCGCAAAAGAAAGACAAAGATTTGAAGCAATGAGTGAGCTACTTGGTGAAATGATAGAGACAATGAAAACACAGATACCTGGTCTTTACAGTGAGCTCATCAAACAATCTGAAAACCTCAAAGTACTTAACGAGCACGCAACGATGACAACTGAACTTGCACAGACTGTCGAGGTACGACTAAAGTACATCAAAGAACGTCTGAATGCTCTTGAAAGGAACCGCAATGAAAATACGTAATGGATTTGTATCAAATAGCAGCTCAAGTAGCTTTGTCTGTGCAAAGTGCAACGAAGCCTACGAAGGCTGGGATGGAGACTATGGAAGTATTGAACAGGTAATTTGTGTGACTGGTCACAGCTTCTGCTCTGATTGTGTTTCTGTGCCAGAAGACAAAGACTACCAGTGGGACCTTCCTGGTGACTCATGTCCTATCTGTACATTCAAGATACTCACAGACTTTCATGCATTACAATACCTGCTCGACAAGTACAAGACTTCCAAGAAAGAGATACTCGAACAAATCAGAGTAATCTTTCCTAACTACGAGGCCTTTGCAGAAAGAGTTCTGAAGGGGAAAACATCATGAAACTAGCACCAACATTCAAATTAGTAGACGGAGTCTGGCACCTGACGCGCTTCGATAAACTAAAGAAGGGTGACATCATAAAGACTTTTAATGACGATGAGGGTTACTTCAAAGGAAAAGGTGTTTCTGTAGACTTTCAGACCTTGCGCAGCTTCGTATGTGAGGGTGATCCTTACCTAACCGATCAGGGATTCGGTGAGGCTGTATGGACTATCATGTGTGACCCGGAGGACAAAAATGATAACGGTAGTTAAACCTGGAGCGGAGCTCATCACAGATCCGGATTATCTACTAGACTGTGCAAAGCTAATCGAGACAGCAGGACGTACCTGTTATAAGAGTGAAGAGCGCACAACCCATAAGTCGGCAGACAGATTTGTTAGGAGTATCATCAAACAAGGTCACGAGAGTGTCATTGAACACTGCTCTGTCACCTATAGAATAACATGCTCGCGCGCCTGCTCGCATCAGTTAGTGAGACATAGGCTAGGTTCCTATAGCCAGGAGTCCCAGAGATATTGTGACTATGGTAAACTAGGCTTTCAGATCATTATGCCTCCTTCGATTGAGAAAGATCCAGTACTTAAAAACATATTCCTAGCAGACTGTGAAGATGCTTATGGGGCATACTGTCAGCTTCGCAAACAGGGTGTTCCACCAGAGGACGCAAGGTTTGTATTGCCTAACGCTAGTAAGACAGAGGTAGTAACAACATATAATCTTAGGATGTGGAGACATGTGTTAAAGGAACGCTGGCTTAACAAGCATGCCCAGTGGGAGATTAGACAGGTCATGAATGAAGTAGCCTACGAGCTCGACACCTACCTACCAGTCTTCTTTGAAGATATCATTAAAAGAATGCCGAGCGAGATTGTGTAATGACCAAACCAACTAAAAAGCTATGTCCAAGCTGGGGACCAATGGTATATCTTCTCGAAGACCTACAACCATGGCTATCTGGCAAAACTATAAAAGAGGTATGGTATCCACAAGATGATAGAGGGTATATGCCATACGAAGTACGGATAGACTTTACTGATGGCACCAGTATCTCCTTTTATGCAGATGCAGAAGGTGGTTATGCTGGTACTATGGAGGTAGCATTACATGACTAGAGAACAAGTCGAAGCAATTATAGAGAAGTATGGCGTAGAGAAGGACGGGACAATGAGCATCAGTCGCCCAAACGTTATGACAACAGGATACTGGAAAGAGTTTTGTGAGGGCCTAGAAGAACACCTAGGAATCAATGTAGGTTATACTATTAGCTTCCCAGGAGTAGGGGTTCTTTCATGAGAGTCTATTATGCACACTGTATGAGTATATATAACACTCTTCAAGAAGAGCGCGACGTTGAAACTCTACATAAATTAGGTTTCGAGGTTGTGAATCCAAACGATCCCACTAGTGAAGATAAATACAAACGCTTAGGTATAATATACTTTACAGAGCTAGCAAAGGGATGTGATGCACTTGCATTCCGTGCTTTACTAACAGGCGCAATTGGTGCGGGCATTTCTGCAGAAATAGAAGCGGTGCGGGCAGCCGGTATACCAGTGTTTGAGTTACCCACTGGGATCAAAAAGAGAGCCATCAGTGTGGAAAATACTCGCGAGTATTTGCATGAGTCGGGGCAGAGATGACATTTATGGAACGATTACCACCAATAACTAGATGGGCACGAATCAAGTACTTGCTCTGGTACAAGTGGCAGAGCAAGTATCGAATGTGGAAGACCCTGAGGAGTATCAGAAAAGGAACCTTCTTTCCTAAGATAAAGAACTGGAAGCCTACCATTAAGATAGATGACATCGTCAAGGACGGTCAGATGACCCATATCCAGGAGACGAAGCTTGACTGGAAATGGTATAAGAAGGTGGGGCCGGGTAACAATTTTCAAGAGATAGATCCTCCTGGAGAGAAGAGCACTGAGCTTAGCCTGGAGAAAATAGGAGTAGACTTGAAGCCAATGACATCCAGTGAGCCTTTGAAGGCACCAACCCAAGAGACACTCGACAGGCTATGCAAGTGGCACGACGACAACCCGGTGGACTTTGCTAAGATGCATCGAGAAACTAAGGAGAAATAATGATGGATAGACCAACATGGAATCAATACTTCATGGCCATGGCACATGTAGCCTCGACACGCTCTGAAGATCCCTCTACTAAAGTAGGCTGCGTTATTGTAAGTGGGGATAACAGAGTCATCAGCACTGGATACAATGGGTTCGTAGCTGGGTGTTACCAGGATGGAATGTGCTTCGACAGACCAATGAAGTACCACCTAATCATCCACGCAGAGATGAATGCACTTATGTTTGCTAGACAGGACCTGCGCGGGGCTAAGCTATATTGTACTGATGCACCGTGTGAGAACTGCCTAAAACATATTCTCCAAAGTGGTATCCGGTATGTAATGTTTGATAGGCACGAACTCATGATACGTCACCCTGACATATCTCTGGAAGCATGTATTAAATTGATTGGGTCTGTACGCCTAGACAGTATGCATAATACTGAAGACGAATGGTACGGAAACCTGATTCGCGAAGAGCTTGACAAAAGAGGAGATAATGAGTTACGTAAGCCTGCACAATCACAGTTGCTATAGTCTGTTGACAGGATAGGTAAAGTACGATTATATATATTGACGAGCCAGTCTACAAAGCTCTCTCACAGAAATATAAAGATAAAATTAGAGGATGGGAATATGACAAAAAACACGGAAGATAAAGGAGGTGCCACGGTTGTGCGAGGCTCTGGTTTTGTAAGTCTCCACAACCATTAGGTACTCCTGTTATTCATTACTAGATGGAGCCCAGACACCAAAGCAGATGGTAGAGCGAGCCAAAGAGCTTGGTCAGAAGGCTCTTGCTATCACAGACCATGGCAACATGCACGGAGCCATCAAGTTCTGGGATGCGTGTAAAGAGGGCGGCGTCAAGCCTATCATAGGACTAGAGGCTTACATCGCTCCGTTCAATAGAGACCACAAAGAAGTAATCAAGGACATGCCGCCAGCATTCCATATCACTCTGCTAGCCAAGAACAAGATAGGGCTTGTCAACCTGTATAAGCTAACCTCCAAGGGCTACATGGAAGGCTTCTACCACAAACCAAGGATAGACCATGCACTCTTGGGGCGGTACCAGGAGGGTGTCATCTGTCTGGGTGGGTGTCTACAGGGTAAAGCCCAGTGGTTCCTCAATCAGTATACACAAACAGAAGACCACGATACTAGATGGCTTGAGCTTGCAGAGGAGGAGATTAGAACTCTACACGGTATCTTTGGAGAAGACTTCTTCATGGAGTTCCAGAGGATAATCCCTATTCAGGAAGCTATCATCCCAATACAGGTGGAGTTCTGTAAGAAAATGAATATCCGTGGCGTGGCTACTTGTGATACCCACTATTCCAGACCAGACGACGTTGACTTTCATGAACAGATACTATGTCTCTCAACAGGCAAGACCATCAAAGACGAGAAGCGCATGAAGAAGATGGGCGGCTTGTATCTCAAGTCTGAAGAGGAGATGCGAGAGCTTTGGAAGGACTACCCTCAGCTAATAGACAACACCCAGGTAGTTGCTGACCTTTGTACCCTGAGTGAGGAAGATATATATGGAAAGGCAGACTACATCTTTCCTCCCTTCGGAGACAATGACGTAGAAGAGTTTGAGCTTCGATGTCAGATTGGTCTCAAAGCACGAGGCTTAGCCGACAAACCAAAGTATGTAGAAAGGTTGAAGTATGAAATCGAAACAGTCAAGGACATGGGGTTCGCCAGCTATTTCCTCGTCGTTGGTGACTATGTTCAGTGGGCCAAGCAACAGGGCATTGCTGTTGGACCTGGACGAGGCAGTGCGGCTGGCTCGTTGGCATCATACACGCTCGGGATTACGTCCGTCGACCCGCTGGAATACGACCTTCTCTTTCAGAGATTCCTCAACAAGGGAAGAAAATCCATGCCCGATATCGATGTCGACTTCTGTATGCACAGAAGAGGAGAAGTTATCAACTACCTTGCAGAGAGGTACGGTCAGGATAAAGTGGCCCAAATTACCACCTTCTCTAAATTTAAACCACGCGGTGCATGCCGCGACTTCGCGCGCGTTCAAGGAGAACCATATGCTCTTGGAGCAAAGGCTAGTAAGCTCGTTCCGCCAGCATCAAGAGGGCGCGAGCCTACATGGGAAGCAACAATCTCTGCATCTCCTGGACTGCTCAGCTCAGAGTTTAACGGTGTTATTCGAATGGCTAGGAAGTCAGAGGGCCTCAACAAAGGGAGAGGAATCCACGCTGGAGGAGTTGTTGTCTCAAGCGGACCACTGGAGGAGGTTGCACCAAGATGTCTAGGAGTAGGGAAGAACAAGGAAGTAGCGAGTCAGTGGGACATGGACGACCTGGAGAGAGTCGGCCTGGTGAAGATGGATATCCTGGGGTTAACCTCTCTGACTGTTATCGACAAAACTCTCAGTCTTATCTCGACGTCTACCTCGAAGCCTTTACTGATGATGGAGTCTATCGACCGTTCCGATTCGAAGACATTCAACTTGATAGCGACTGGGAATACGAGTGGCCTGTTCCAGCTGGACTCCGGTGGTGGGATTCGAACACTGTGTATGCAGCTCCGCCCACAATCGATTTCGGAGATAGCAGCGATATCTGCTTTGTATCGTCCTGGACCCCTGGACAGCGGGGTTGTGACGGAATACGTGGCACGGGCCACGAGGAAGAAGCCGGTGGAGTATCTAGTCCCAGAGCTAGAGCCAGTTCTAAAGACGACATACGGGTTGCTCATCTACCAGGAGCAAGCCATGCGGATCGCTACGGATCTGGCTGGCTATGACCTGGAAGGAGCTGATGATCTAAGGAAGGCCATTGGCAAGAAACTACCAGAGAAGATGGCCAAGGAAGAGAAGAAACTTATTTCTGGTATGATAGACCGAGGTATAAATATCAGGGAAGCCAGCGAAATATGGCAAATGATTAAGGTATTTGCAGACTACGGTTTCAACAAGAGCCACGCTGTAGCTTACTCATTCATTACCTATCATACCGCCTACCTGAAGGCCCACTATCCAGTAGAGTTCTATTGTGCTTTGCTGACCCTGCACTTCGACCAACGCGATAAGCTCATGGAATACTTAGGCGACTGTCGTGGTGCTGATATCCAAGTACTGCCACCTGATGTTAACGAGTCAGATGTAGATTTTGGCATACATAATGGTGTTATTCGATTCGGTTTCAAAGCCATAGCTAATGTAGGAGAGAAGATTTCAAAGCAGATTGTACTTGCCAGAGGAAAGGAACCATTCAAAGATATATTCGACTTCTATGAACGAGTAGGGACACGAGGCGTAAACAAACGTACAATTGAAGCCCTGGCAAAAGCAGGAGCACTGACCTCACTTGAAGTACCCCGAGCTGGTGTTCTCGAAATTGTTGACGATCTTGTTGGTTATAAGAAAGAGGTGGAAAAGTATGAGAAAAAGATGCTTACCTATGAGAAGCGCACGAGTGCGTGTAGCGAAAGAGAAGCTGAACGTGCTGAGGCTCAAGCACAAGGGAAGAAGGGTAAACCATCCCTAAAGGAACCACAAAAACCCGAGCCACCTCCGCCTGTTACAGTGCCTGATGTAGAGGAGCTAGAGCTTGATGAGCTCTTGCGCTTAGAGAAAGAGACACTAGGATTATATATCACGTCACACCCCTTGTATAGTTACGAAGCAGACATCCTCAGATTTACCAATGCACACACCGCTAGCCTAAGTGACCACTCCGATGGAGAGTTTGTTACTATGTTAGGTGTCATCTCTAGTGTCAAGCACATAACTACACGAGCAGGTAGAAAGATGGCGGTCATTGATCTTGAGGACCTGCATGGTCACCTAGAGGTCACTATTTTTAGTCGTCTCTATGCTGGGGTACAAGATATTCTTGAAGAAGAAAATGTAATTCTACTTGCTGGAAAAGTAGAAGCATCATACGAGAACATTCGAAAGCTAATTGCTACAAATATTAGGCTCTTACCAAAGAAGACAACTAAGAGGAAAGTCAAAGAGCCAAAAGCAGTACGGATTTACATTGATGAGGCTGGCGAAGTAACCGAAGACATGCTTGAAAAGCTCAAGGAAATTATAGACATCTGTCCCGGTGAAATAACGACTAGCGTCGACTTGCAACTAGGTGGTTTTAAGTATAAACTAGATCAAACAGCTGCCATATCATCTGAGGGTTTAAAGCAACTTAGAAAACAGCCAGGTATTCTAGTTAAGAACCAACCGCATTAAAAAGGAGAGTAAGATAGATGAGTGAAACGATAAAGACAAACACACGCGATTGGTTGCCAGAAGAAGTAACTTTACTAGAACAACTGCGACCCCACCTAACCATTACGGAAGTTCACAAAGAGTTCCAGAGCAAGGGATATGCAAGATCACGCAAGGCTATTGAACGTAAGGCGTGTAACCTAGGCGTATTCTACAAGGGCGAACCTTCCAAGACAAAGACAGAGACAGAAATAAAGGAAGACCAATACTCTGTCGCATGGCAGAAGATTCTAAGCCTGAAAAAGGAGTACAAAGAGGACTACGATTATCGTCGTACAGGACTCGTCAACCCCAAGGATGTCTCACGTAAGATTCTATGCATCTCAGACTTCCACATCCCATTTGACAGAGACGATTTAATTTATGCAGCCATCAAAGACCACAAGGATGCTGACATCCTGGTAGTTAATGGTGACATGCTAGACTTGCATGCTGTATCTACGTGGCCCAAGGAACGTGCAGTAATCCTTAGGAAAGAATACGACATAGCCATGGAGTATCTCAAAGTTTTCTCAAAGACCTTCCCTCATGTAGTAGTGACACGAGGAAACCACGAATATAGACTTAATAGATACTTCCATAGCAACGTGTCAAAAGATGTCTCATTTATGGTAAACAAGGAGGTTCTGGGTAGGCTGACAAACGGAGAGGTCTACGACGATGATGGCAACATCATAGAGCAGCACAACTTCGACAACGTCCACTACGAAAGCGGACCAGAAGCATGGTTCTGTAGGATTGGCAAGACTATGTTTGTCCATCCCATGGCCTATTCTAAGATTGAAACTAAGACGGCTGTCAATGCCCAAGAATACTTCATGGAACGAGAGGACTTGGACTGTATCGTATGTGCTCATACGCATCATCAAGGAATTGCACCCTCTAGAAACAAACTCTGCATTGAACAGGGATGTCTGTGCTGCCCGCTGGACTACGAGAAGCAGGGTAAGCTAGCATACAAGGCTATGGTACTAGGGTATTCTGTAATCTTTCAAGATAAAGATGGTAACTGTGACTTCAACAGATCCCACAACGTATACTTAGGAACCCAATATCCTATCAAGAGAAGCTTCGATGAAATGATGGAGAAGCTCGACGAGGAGAAGAAATGAACGACAACGTTATCCCATTCCCAGGTCAAAATGAACTAAGTGGTATGAAGAGCAGCCAGATGGTTGCTAAGAACGTAGCAAAAGGTAAGAAAGTAACTCAGAAGCAGGCATTTGGAGCACTCATGGAGATGCGCCAGATGGTGGACGGAGTCATTGGTGCTGTCGGAAGGCTTGGTCAGTCTCAGGTAGGATTTGAGAACATCCTCACACGTATTGACACTAACCTGGGCGTGCTAATGAGCATGCTCATCGATCAGGGAACCTTCACTCAAGAGGACTGGACTGTAGCATGGAAGAAGTATGTCCTTGATCCTCAGGAAGAAGGCCTTACCAAGCATATAGAGGAGATGAAGAAGGGCTCTGCAGAGGATGCATTCTTCGCCGAGATAGCAAACATGGTAAGGACCCATAATTGGCCAGACCGTGAGGTAGAAGAGGGAGACAAGAAGAAGAAAGTACCAGGTAAGCAGGTCAAAGACTTCTATATCCAGATGGTGCTCAACCCAGCTACTCGACGCCAGGCCTTGGTAGATATCCGCAAAGACATCCCCAACGTACCTGAGCTTAATCTCGAAGAACTAGAAAAGACGGACGAGACAGAGGCTACAGAGGACCGTAAGATGCCTGATTGCAAGTACTGTGGTCAGCCCGAGTGTGAGTACTGCAGCGCTCTATCCTTGGAGGATCAGATAGTAGAGACAGTAAAGGAAGTCATCGATGAAACAGTAGTCATCGACCTCGCTAAGGTAAGAGCTAGGAAAGAAGCTCGGGAAGAAGAAGAGGCCGTAGAGGTAGAACCTGGAACAGGTAACTCACATACCTTCCGACCTGCACAAAAGGAAGCAGAACGAAACCGAATAGCTAACGAAGCAGGAACCGAGGTAGCATAATGGCATTCGACTTAGTCAAAGCCACAGAAGAATATCTGTGCAGACCACAGTTTAGAGGCCACAGTGACTGTCACCTCTATCCATCAGAAGCGTCTGTCGTAGTAACAGATGAGTTTGGAGATAGGGTGGTTCATGGAGGCTGTATGCGCGCCTCCTATTTCCGCTGTGCTGGAGAAGAGGGAGAGCCCTTCACTGCCAGGTCCTACGGTATCTTTGAGCTAGGCAATGCAGTTGAGGATATGCTTGTCGCCGACTGGCAACAGATGGGAATCTTTGTAGCCCGCAGTGTCAGGTTTCAGAACCTTGAATACAACCTCAGCGGAGAGCTAGATGTTGTACTCAGAGACCCAGAGACAGGCATTCTATTTGGTTGCGAGGTGAAGAGCTTCTACGGTTACTATGCCAGTGTCGAGATTTTTGGTAACAAGAGTAAGGTTGGAAAACCAAAGAAGAACAACTTGCTCCAAACTCTGGTCTACTTGAATGAGTTCAAGGACAGGCTAGATCACTTCAAGCTCTTCTACGAGGACAGAGGAGACGGGACCAAGCGATCCTTTGATATTAGAATCGCTCCTGCCGAGCTAGAGGACGGTACCATTGTAAACCGCCCTATAATCAACGATATCACTATCATGGCCTTCACTATTGAAGACATGTATGGCAGATATTCTGAGCTATGTAACGCTATGGTTAGCGGAACAGTCCCTGAGAGGGACTTCGAACTCAAATACACTAACGAAAGGATCGAGAAAGACCACGCTAACGGAAAGATTAGCGACTCCAAGTTCAATAAGTTCAAAAAGGTTAGTAAAAAAGACGGGGCTATCAGATATGTCGAAAGAGATAGACCAGGAGATTGGCAATGCTCCTATTGCCGCTATAAGAGCTTATGTTTCAAGTAGTTAGAGCCCCTTGACAGGGGTGATTGAGCAATGTTGGAAATAACAGACTAGATTGAAGTATGATTAGAAAAGGGTTGGTCTCTATAGCCAACCCTTATTCTATCCCTGAATGGAGAGTGGACTAATGAGAAGTAAATTAGCTAACCTAGATGAAGTAATCCAAAAACTCCGCAGCTTCCTTCCACAGTATCTAACAGAATTTGACATAGATGTAGATAATAACTTCTCGTGCTTGAATCCTAAGCATGAGGACAGCAACCCTTCTATGTCATGTAGTCAGAACCCAGAGAATGCCTATTGCTTCTCTTGTGGTGTCACATGTGACATCTTCCAGGCAGCCCATTGGCTAGAGGAGAAACCAATCAGTGGCCCAGGGTTTGTCGAGGAAAATGTACAGTACCTTGCTGAGAAGTTTGGTGTAGAGATAGAGCTAGAAGAGATGACTGAAGACGAACTCTATCGATATCGTACCTATCGTGCCTATGCAGCGGCAGCAGATATCGTAGCCAATCGTGAGTTTGGTGACCAAACTAAGCTAGAGGAAGAGATAGAGAAGCGTGGGTGGCACCCAGAGATAAACAAGGCAGGCACTGTCGAGTACAGAGAGTTCAGAGATACCCTCAGGGCCATGGGCTACGAAGCAGGATTCCAGAATGAAATCGACCTGGGACGTCCAGACATCTTCAATGAAGACAATATGATTTTCACCATTAAAGATGAGTGGGGTCGACCAGTTGGTTTTGCTGCAAGGAACCTTACCTACGATGGAGAGAACGGAACTAAGTATACAAACCAAAGAACCACTGGCCTGAGATGTAATATCTATCAGAAGGGCAAGCGCCTCTACGAGGTGCATACAGCTGTCAAATACACACCGCCCCTGTACATCTTTGAGGGGTACACAGATGTCCTCACAGCCCAGGGAGCAGGACTATTCAACTGCGCCGGCATTGGTGGATCAGCATTTACACAGCAGCACGTAGAGCTACTAAAAAACCTAGGCGTATACAACATCATCCTTGTACTGGATGGAGACGTCGTTGGTAGAGAGAAGATGGCTGACCTGCTGGACAATTACTTCTGTGGTCATAGAGACCTGCAGATCGAGCTAGTCAATTTGCCAGAAGACATGGACCCAGATGACTTCATCAGAGAGAAAGGATTAGAAGAGTTCTTGGCTCTACAGAAATGGGGAGCATTCCAGTGGCGACTCAATAGATACTCCGATGATGATGACCCAGAGGAAATTTGTAAGACTATGATTCCCCTCATTGTCAACGAATCCTCACATATCTCACAAGATAGGATGTGTGGCGAGCTAGCCCTATTTACAGGCATTGACAAGAAAGTTATCAGCTCAGAGTTAGAGAGACTACAGAATGAGAAGGAACTAAAGAAGCATAGAGAGAAGGAAAACGTCGTAGATCAGATGGTATCAGAGATTAGGCGCAGTCCTAGTGATGCCAGAAGCCTACTCTATGAAGCTGCTGATAAGATTGAGCAGATAGAAGACAAGTATGAGGAAAATGCCTTCTCGCTAGAAAGTGTTGTAGCTTTTGTCGAAGAAACAAAAGCATACGAAGAGAGTCTGACAGGTGAATTTGCTGGATTCAAGCTGTCTGAGTCAGGACTGAAGCTATTCGGTGATCAGCTTGACGGCAACTGGAAAGAGGGCGTCTTCATGTGCTTCGGAGGGAAAGAAAACACAGGCAAATCATCCTTTTGTTGCCAGTTGGGCTACGAAATAGGCTCGATTGAAGATAACAACGCCGTGGTCATCTACCACTCCATTGATGACAGCAAAGAACAAATCCTACCAAGGTTCATATGTCAGGCCTATGGTCATTATGACCTCACTTTGAACCAGGTCAGGAACCCCAACTACTATATTAAATATGAAGAGGCAGGTGCGGCTCTATCACAGCGCAGAAAAATGGGGTATAAGGAGATTTTACGGCTAATTAAGGAGGGTCGTATCATAATCAAGGACGTACAGGACGGTGCGAGCTTTGCCTTTGGTGAGAGCTTAGTTAAATACTACAGAAAAAAGTATCCAAACAGAGCTATAGTATACATCTTGGACAACCTGCATAAGGCCCCGGATTTTAGTAATCTGGAGCCCCGTATGAGGTTCAAAAGCCTATCAAATAAGATCAAAGACGTGGCAGTACGCAACAAAGCATGCATCATAGCAACTGTAGAGTACAAGAAACTACCCGTTGGTACTATCCCAAGCAACGATGCGGTGGCAGAGACACGAGCCTTGGCATATGATGCCAACTATATAGGCCATATGTACAATGATATGCACGAAAAGCAGCTAGGTGCCTGTTGTCTACATGAGCATGGCGATGAATATTTACCACGAATTCGCATGGGTGCTGGAAAGAACAAGATCTCGGCATTCAAGAACAGAATGTTCTTTGATTTCTTTCCTTCGTCAGGTATGTTCCGACATGTAGAAACAAAGACAGCAGAGAAGGATATGATGGAACGATTAGAGTTTCTCAAGAAGAATAGAAATTCTTATGGCGGCCAAAGATCTCATTTTTCCGGTAACGATGGAGACAATCCAGAGATGCCTTAGGAGGAAACCATGGACTACAAATATTCATTAGATGAATTCGCAGAAGACTTGCCATCCGTTGTTGGTGTCGAAACCAATAAGAAGGAGAAGGACGAATATCGCACCACTAATCAATGGACAGAGGTGGCCCCTAGGGTATTCAAGCCTGTTGGCAGGACAAGCGACAAACTAATAGCCGGGTTGTACGAGCCAGTTTGGACTCCAGCTGGAGTAGTACTACAACAACTGGATCACACACTAGATGACTTGATTGTATTTCGCGATACACCGGGTAGCTTGGTCATCAACGAAATCAAGGAGTTCTGGTCAAGAGGAGCTAAGTTTGAAAAGGAGGGATTTCTACATAAGCGTGGATATATGCTATATGGACCTCCTGGTGGTGGCAAAACAGCCATTGTTCAACAAATGATCTCAGATACAATCAGCGCAGACGGTATTGTACTGATGTGTTCAGATCCTTGGGATGTACTTGGTGCTCTATCAGCACTCCGCAGCATAGAGACCGTGCGTAACCTATTGTGCGTGTTTGAGGACATTGATGCCACAATCAAGCGCTTTGGTGACGCAGCTATCCTCTCAGTGTTAGATGGAGAACGCCAGACAAACCATACAGTCAACCTAGCGACTACAAACTACCCAGAACGCCTTGAGAAACGCATTGTCGGACGTCCAAGACGATTTGATCGCGTGATAAAAGTAGGTATGCCAAGCCTAGAGGTACGCTTTATCTATCTTACTAAAAAGCTGGGCGGAACGCCTGCTGATGTAATGGCTCTAGCAGAGAAAACAGAGGATTTCTCCTTTGCTGCTCTTGCAGAGCTAGTAATCAGCATCAAATGCCTTGACTTAGATACAGCTCAGACAATCGAGCGTCTCAAGGAAATGCAGGATCTTGCAGAGGAACTAGGAGAAAACAAGGAGTAAGGAATGACTGATTTCATGCTAATGATTACTGTAATATGCGGAGCAGCCCTTATGTTCAATTTAGGACTCTTTATGGGCCGCAAAGGATGGTAACTTAGAAGATAATACAGCTAAACATGGGATGGTGATGTCAGAGATTTTACAGGAGAAAAACAATGAAGAAACTTAATTTTCAACTCAAGGATATAGTCTACCTCTTAATTATAGGGGTAGGCTTATTCTTTGGCTATCGTATGTATAAGGACCTCAGCATGGATATTCAGCAGTCGCGCGTTGAATATAAGCAGATATCTGAGACCCTTGCTAGAGCAGAAAATGAGATGGTTACTAAGGCTGAACTAGTAGCATTTGCCCAGCAGACAGGAATAGATTTGGGCGCCATTAAGAGGGATCTTAGAGGCTTAGGAGCAGATCTCAGTGCTATCGGGGAAACAGTTGCTTCCATTGATGGACAGATTGAGGAGAATCAGGGCTCAGATGACAGCCAGGAGCACGATATCCCCGACCAACCAGAAGACTGCCCTTTGTGTGACCTACACTCTTACACTCGCTTCATTCAGGCCAAGGATGTCAAACTAGGAGAGATGCCCTATGCTAGGGTAGAGTTTGATGCAAGTAAAATAGCTCCTTGGACCATAAAAAGTGACGATATTGATGTCAAAGTAGTCACTGTCTTGGGAGAGGGAGATGACGACGACGCGACGGTCTTCTATCACACAGTCAGTATGCTCAACAAGAGCAGACCAGAGCTAGCGGACAAGGAATATAAGCTCAAAATAACCTCATCTAAGTTTGTCCAAACCCTTGATAATAATAAAGAATTCTATTGGTGGGCACCACACTTAGATTTGAGCTTTGATAACAGTTTTATCTTAGATATAGGGGACGAAGATTTCTATAGATTTGGTAGTAGCTTAGGCTTCAGTGCTATGGCTTATGGACGCACAGTAGATGATAATGACTGGAGGTTCGTCCGCCTCGGGGTCGGACTCTCTTCTATGGAGAATCCCTATCTTACACTGGAACCCGTAAGATATAACCTAGGACAATTCATCCCTATTATCAGTGATTTGTGGCTCGGAGTCGGCGTAATGTGGGACTCCAATTGGGGCCTTAGTATAAGCATAGGAACCACGCTATAGGACTTGACCATCATATATTTGTAGGTTATAATGGACGAAAGTGTCATAAATCCCTCTATAGTTATAGGAAGGAGAGATAAGTATGGACGGTGCAACAGTATATTATGTCATGGGCAAGATGAACGAGCTGTTTAACTACTACGGTGACCAGACAGCAGCGTTTAAGCCAATTGAACAGCTTCTAGACAAATTTGTTGCAGATGGGTTTATAGTACGTTGGCAACGGAAGGCCCTTCTGGACAGGTTCTGGCCGTGGATGGATCATCTACAATGATGCATTCTCAGACGGTGCCTATATACACTGGAACGACATCGAAAATCCGTTTAGATACAACGAAGAGGAGAAAGGGTCTGGCATATGAGTCGTAAAACCCTTATTACTATAGAAGGCCCAAGACCATGGACCAAACACCAACGAAGTGGTGTTGCTATCAAAGTAGAGGATAAGTCATATCACCAACTATACTTAGGTAACCTAAGGCTAGCTCTTAGCGCGCTTTTCCATCACGAAGAGCGCAAATGGGAAGAATACTGGAAGAAGGAGCAATCATGTCAGTCTATAAGTACAGATGTAGAGACACCAGATGTAAGTACCAGTTCCAAACCTACTTTGCTAGAAGCAACCCAACCGGAGAGCTCAACACGGTCGCCTGCCCCAAGTGCAGAAGAGACCTAGCAGACAAGCTCCAACCAGAGGAAGACAAAGATGTCCCCAATATACGACTTTATATGCCAGAATCCTAAGTGTGAACACGAGTTCCTCGAAGTGTATCTCTCCTGGAACGACGACACCTCTAGACAAATGTGCCTAAAATGTGGAGAACAGGCCAAAAAGATTCCTTCTACTAATGCTCGTATGAGTAACTGGAGCTTGTGGAATGCGATGGGATAACCAATGTCTAGCGTATTCTTACTTACAATTATTACCGAAGATATGGACAGATACTGTAGCTATGCAAGTGTAGCAGGTGTATACTCCACGGAAAAGCTTGCCGAAAAGCACGGTCAAGAGATTTTCGAGTCTGGAACAAGAGGTATCTTGGATAGCTGGGAAGTCGAAGAATGGGAGATAGATGATAACACCTAGTGAAATAGAAATCTTCCAGAGCTGCAGAGCTCGTTGGAAGATGGCCAAAGAGAACGGAGAAATAGACGAAAAGGAAGATGATTACCTATTCGCGTTGCGCAAAACTATCTTTCAAATGTACTCTTGGCTCCAAGAAAAAGATCGTTTTATAACAGACCGTCAAGTTAGAGAACGATGGGATAAAAACTGGTGGGCAGCTGCTATGGATGATGGCACCCTGAAACAGGACCAAATCTTAGACAAAGCATCCAAAGGCTGGATGACACTAGAAAACTATTGGAGCGAGAAATACATAGCAGAACCACACCTTACACCAGTAGGCATCAATTTTGAGTTTTCCACCTACCAAAACGATATCCACTATCGTATTCATGTCGACCTCGTCTTAGCTGACAAGGAAGGTCGCTTCTATTACAGACAATTTGGTGGCAAAAAGACAGACTGGAACATTTATAACAGTCTTGCTACAAAACTAGAGATCTTAGGTCTTGCTAAGGTTTTGGGCCATCCTCCTGTAAGAAAAAGCTATATCGACTTGCTATCCAAGGATACAAAGATAGACGAAAAAGGTCTTAATATAACACCACCCTATCTACGTAGCTCCATGACTATCATAAACAACATCAGTATGGCTTTGAAACATAAAGCAATCTACACGTCCCAGAGTCAGTCGTGTAAGGATTGTCCATATCTAGGAAAATGTTGGCTCTAAGAAGCTAAGAAGAGGTGAGACAGATGCTAAAATTCGTCAATGAAGAAGGAGAACTACGGTTTATATTACTCGATGATGGAACACAACCAGTAGAGGTAAATAAGATTGCCAGAGAAGTTCTTAGAGACCTAGGAATTATCCTTGAAGACGATAATAAAGAAGAGAAGCCGAAGCCTTCTGGTATTTCACAGAATGACATCGAGCATCTAAGAGGAGAATAAGATGACCAACAGCTTCAGTGCAAGAAAGAAGAAGCTACGCAGAGAAAAGGGACCATCCTCAAAGGTCATGAGGAAGAAGGCAGACAAGCTTCTACAAGAACGTTTGGAGCGTCTCCGAGCTAGGCCCCAGAACCCAGTGCCAGCAGGTAAAACAGGTCGTAATGACACCTGTCCCTGTAAGAGCGGACAAAAATACAAGCGGTGCTGTCTACTAGGGCCAGAGGCAGCACTAAGTATTCAAAAGTTCCTCAATAAACTAGGAGAGTCAAGATATGCTAAACCTACCAATTAAGAATAAGGGTCAGAACGTAGAAGTAGTAGGCTGCGACAAGTGTCGTTGCACCTGGCTTACGAAGCTAAAGGTAAACAGGTACTCTACGCTTCCACAGTCACTAGCCATGGAAGCAGTACATGTGCATTTCGAGGGAGATTTCAATCTTCTCTTGTGTGCAGCCTGCGGCAATATAGTATTTCCTCCGATAGAGGCATTCATGAGCGCCAGCGCACAGCATGCATTATACGCAGAGATGGCAGAAGAGGTCTCAGGGTCTCAGGAAGCAGCAGCAGAGAGACTTGCTGGCGTACAGATTGAGAAGCTAGCCAAGGGTGTCTTTACCTACGTACCCGATAAGCCAGATCACAAGGGTTTCTACCAGGGAAAGAAAGAAGAGGCACAGGCAGCAGCAAAAGTAGCACAAGAGCTAGGAAAAGTAGAGAAAGCACCAGTATAATGACCGGTATTATACACAAATTTGAGCTCATAAACAGCAAGTCGTTTAAGCTTCCACGATGCCCTGTTTCAGGTAACATAGCTACCCACTTAGCAACAATTAAGTGGGGTATGAGAGAATTTGTGTACTTCAGGCTGGACCTCACGGGCCAGACATACATTGAGGAGATCATTCTGAAGCCAACAGCCTATAACGGTAAGATTACTGCCAAGTATGAGCGCGTAGAAGACGATAACCTATGGCGCGACCTGGCAGAATTCCTAAAGAAACACGGTCTTACCAATATGAGTCTTGCATATCACAATCCTTACAAATAAGGAGCAGTTATGATCAAAGAACTAGTCTCACTAAAAGTTGTCTGTGATGGTTGTGGCACCTGCCATAGATGGGATGTCTCTAGGAAAGCCTTAGAAAACAATACTATTGAAGAGAACTTCTATGAGCTCTTCCATCATCGTCGTGCTGGTGGTGCAAGCGTATATGGTCAATGGCACAGTATTGATGGTTTGCACTTCTGTAGTAAAAAGTGTGAAGGTAAGCATTCCGTAAGATGGGATGTCGATGAGAAGTTCCTGGAAGGCGTGGTTGAGGAAGCTACCAAACGTTTAAATTCCTTCAAGAAAAAGGAGACGACAAAAAATGACCAAACTAAATCGACTGACTAGAGAAGAGAAGGCTCTCAGTTACGAGATTAGAATGAGAGAAGAAATTGATCCCTATTTCAAAGAGAGGGTCCAAGCCCATCTCCTAGCATCACGCAACCAACTCAGAGTAGCCCTCAAAGATATCGCTTTTTCCCCCGAGGACATTGGCAAGCTCGACAACAAGATTCGTACCTATGGTAAGCTGCTTGCGGTGGCTCTCAAGATGGATGTCGCAGAAAAGAACAGCGATGATGCATTTGCAGAGGCAAACGTCACTGCTCAAGAAGAAGAGGCAGAGAAACAGAGCGATGCAAATCCCACAATTAATTGAAGAAATCGTGGCCACTGTAACAAGTGAGCCACACAAAGAATACCTAATATTAGTTCAAGATAGCTTTGAACAAGAGTTTATTGAAAACCAACTAGCAACAAGACTGGCCGGTGGACTGAAGAGACACCAAAGCCAAGATAGACACAGAAGACAGATAGTTTTTGATACCCATACAGGTGTGAGAGTTAGGCTTATCCGACTAGAAACCGCAGAAGCATTAGGTATGGACTTGTGTGGTGTCAATGCAGATAAATGGTGGTCAACAGTAGACGATCTCTCCCAAGAGTACATGAAATGGCTGTGGTGCTGTACTCTACTAGCAAGGAGTAAAACAAATGGAAGAAGAATTCACCAGATCATATAACGGATTCTCGGGTGTAGATATAACCCTATACACATCAGAGACACCAAGAAGAGAGATTGCAAAGATTCAAGCTATTAGCATGTCTAAAACAAAACCGATGGCACCAATATTTGAGGAGTTTGCAGAACCAGAAGTCACCTGTATTGCCGGAAGTCTTCTTTCCTACGAAGATTTTGACTGCCCGAACCCGAAAGAAACTCTATTAGAGATTGAAATCCGGGCTAATGAAGATGGTCGAGAGGCTCGTATGTATATAGTAGGAATTAAAATACTGGAAGAAGGTTTTGCTGTCGAGAAAGTTAAAGCAAGCGAACAACAAACATATATTGCCGTAGACATACTACCTTGGAGATGGAGCGATGGCAAAGAGTTCAAGACGGAAGAAAGAGTACAGGAAAAATGCGAGTAAGCTTCACAAAGCTATGGGCAACCTGTTATATGCGAGTCCTGTTCTTTCCAGCTATAGGATATATCAAGAATATCCCGTAAACATGGTATCTCCCTACTTTGATTCAGGTAGAGAAAAGTTTGACTGGGTAATCTTGGACCTCATGGTTATCATTGAGTGTCATGGTCAGCAACACTACCAGCCCGTAAGATTTGGTGGCATGCCCAAAAAAGAGGCAGAGGTTAAATTTGTTCAACAGATCCGCCGCGACATGGCAAAGAAAGATGCTGCCAAAAAAGCAGGCTGGACATACGTGGTGTTCAAATACGATGAAAAAGATATTAATCTCAATTCTCTTATGGCTAAAATCACTGCCGAAGACAACTTGGCAGAAGATAGGGGAATATCTGGGCAAGATCGTAACGTGGTTAGCCAACAAGTTAAGCAAAAGAAAAAACCAAAACGGAACGAAGACTACCACAAAGAACAGCTCAAGCGAGCAAAGGAATATCGTAAGCAACGATACAGAGAACAAAAGGAGCGGCAAAATGCAGCTAACAGACGTAAGAAGTAACCTTCCTTTGAACCCTGATCCTGAGCGACGTTATAGAAGAAGGCACAGAGACAGCATCACTAAGATTATATTACATTGTACGGGTACAGGAGAGCCAAACCTGATGCCGCTGGCTCGCTATGATGTCACCCCGCGTCCAGACCATCACATCTCTCCTCTGGGCTGTCCAGGATTCACCTACCACTACTATATCAATAAGACAGGGACAGTCTACCACACCTCCGACCTAGAAAACATCACATGGCATGTCGGCAATCACAATAACAACTCTATTGGTGTCTGTATGAAATATAAGTCTAAAGACAACCCCAATCCACCGCCCGAGGAACAACTAGAGCCAATGTATAGCCTTCTCACCCACCTATGCCTAGACCTAGGGATCGATCCAGACAACATTAAAGGCCATAGGGAACTATGGGGTACTGGTTATATAGTTGTCAATGGAGCCAAGAAGTTACGTAAAATCTGTCCCGGAATGCTTGTGTCAATGTCGAAAGTAAGGTATATTGTAAGTATGACAGTACAAAAAGTCCTTGCAGGACTGGGCTTATATGAAGCCAAGATCGATGGTAGCTTCGGGCCTCTCTCCGAGAAGGCTCTAGCCGCATATAAGAAAGGATAACATGCAACTCCGAGAGTATCAGAGGTATTTGGTTGAAAGTGTTGAAGCTAACATGGTACACAGTTGTGCTGTGTGGGCACGCAGAACAGGAAAGAGTGCTACGCTAGCATACAGTGCCTGGTCATGGCAGCTAGACAACAAAGAATCCAACATAACTATTGTTGCTCCTGATAAATCCTTACTAGACGTAACTGAAGGTTATGTCAAAGAACTAAACCCAGATTTTCGTGGAAACTTCTGTACAACTCCTAATCAAATAAGAGGAGTACGAACAGACATCCTTTTTATAGATGAAGCTGATTGGGTTGCAGAAAGTATGATTAATTACATTAATAAAATGCTAGACGTAATACCCCAGCTATATATCAGAGCGTATGGAACGAAAAACAGATTACGAAAAGACACATACCACTTCTGGCAAACTTTGAACCTTGGGCCATGTGTATCTGTCTTCTATTGTGGAGCTGAAGTTATACCGTTCTGGGATAAAATCGAGATGAGTATAAGAAATGACTATCTTAATAAAGAAGACTATAGAGCTGAAATACTAAGCAGACCATAGAAAGAGAGGGTAGCGTATATGACAAAGAAAGAAGTTCAACCAGAGGAAATCAAGAAGGTCAAGAAAACAAAGCAGGTTAAGAAGGCAACAACAGCTCCACCTGAGGAATACGCTGCGCTAAAGGAAGACTTTGCACAAATCATTGATAGGGGTATCAAAGGCTTCCAGGAGAAGACACCAGGTCGACAGATTGAACACATAACCATGCGCCTACAAGGTCGCTACGGTCTCATTGTCCAGACTAACAGACGAGGACTCATCGAAGTACCAGAGATGTCTGGCATAGAGATGGACAACCAGGGTCGCAAGAAGAAACAACGTATGATTATGGGTATGAACTGCAGTGCCTCCACAAAGAAAAGTATCTTTGGAACCGTCACCGTCCTCCGTCCAGGAGAGACTACGGTCAAAGAGTTTGAGGCCAATGCAGGAGCTCACGAGCTCCTTAAGTTCACCGTCGAAAGAGCCCAGAAGAAGGGCGAAGAACTCCAGCGCAAGATTGATGAAGAGGAACTCGACTACTGGCCTCGTTACCAAGGACCCAAGGGTCAAGAGGCGTCCGCAAACTGGGATACAGAAGGTGTACCCAGTATCGATAGAGTCTTCAAACTAGTCACTCTTGCTAGACAAACACTCAAGGCAGAGCTTGGAGCCAAGCTTGCTGATTGTAAGATTGTCTTCTTTCACATAGTCGATACTATGGAAGTTTCTGACTCAAATGGTTGTAAGATTGATACTGCCATCCCCAGAACAGGATTTGCCATTCAGGCACAAACCGATAGGGGTAATTCAGCTTATGATACTATTCGTGGTACTGGTGGTCTTAGTGTACTGACACGTCACAATAAGACCAAAACACCAGAGGAAGTAATCGAAGAGCTGGCAAAGCGTGTTGCTAGGTACTGTAGAGATATCGACCGCGCCCAACCTTGTTCTATTCTAGGCGGAGAAGCCCACGTCGTTCTAAGTGGTGAGGTCTCAGGTGTACTGGCCCACGAGGTCTATGGTCACACCTCAGAGTCTGACATCATTGTCGCTAATAAGAGAGACAAAGACGTAGACCTAAATCTAAAGGCACGTCTCGGTGGTCAGGTATCCGAAAACAGTGCCTTCAATATTATTGACGATGGTCGCTTCAAAATAATGCTAGGCGACAAAGAGATTACTCACTGTTATGGAGCTCTCCTAGTAGATGAAAATGGGTCACCAGCTCAGCGCACAGCGCTAGTTACCAATGGTATCCAGACCCTGGTAATAAACTCTCCAGGTACGCTCAATGAAATCACAGATGGTTTGCCAGAAAACATCAAGGAAGGTCTGATAGAGCACGGACTAAGTGGCAACTTCAGAAACGAACGCTACGACAAGAAACCTATGGTCCGTATGACCAACACCTTTATTCTCCCCAACGAAGAAGGCCCTAAGAGTGCGGAAGAGATGGCAGCTATGATTCCCAAGAGCAAAAAGGGTGTTTACGTTGTCACCTGTAAGGGTGGATGGGTAGACCCTGACACTGGTCAGTTTGAAATCACCGGTCACCTGGGCTATCTGATTGAGAACGGTGTCATTACTGACAAGCCTGTTAAGAATGTCATCATCCATGGTCACATTGCTAAGTTCGGTGGCAAAATCAAGGCCATCGGATCCTCTGAAACTGTCGCAACCTCTACTGGATACTGTGTTGCAGGAGAAACCCCTATTCTTACGGACAAAGGCTTGGTTCCTATCAAAGATATCCAGCTAAATGATCGTGTACTTACCCACAAAGGACGCTTCAAAAAAGTTAAGAAAGTCTTTAAGCGTACAGTATCAGAACCAATCTATACAGTAAAACCTTTGGGTGGACTTCCTACAAGACTAACTGGTAATCACGAAATCCGTACTCAACAAGCTCGCAAGGGATATAAATGGTGGAGTGATAATAGCAAGTTTGTCAAAACCAAGGATAGAAACTGGACACAAACACAAGAGATAAAAGCAACCACAGGTCCATCAAGCTGCTGGCGGACATATGCCTCTGTACCCAAAGCAACAAGAACCCGTTCAATAGCAATGGACGTTTCTGAAGAACGAATGGAACTGTATGGCTGGTATTTGGCGGAGGGAAACCTGCATGTTGTTAACGAAGAGTTATTAGGAGTAAATTTCGACGGGGCTTCATGCGAATCACAAGCCGATGCTATTTATAGTTTAATTCAGGACAGTATCCCAGAGGCCAATCCACTTAAAAGGTACAGAGAAGATAGAAAGTGTTGGGATGTTGCTATAAATTCCCCAGAACTAGCCAGATTGTTTATAGAGCTGGGACGATATTCTCACCAAAAAACTATTCCTGCTTGGGTATACGAACAATCTACCAACCTTAGAGTTGCCTTGCTCAGAGGATACTGGAAAGGAGACGGTTCCCTAAGAAGTACCAGAAGGGGAATGCTATGTTCCAGTGCTAGTCCTCAACTTATTGGTGGTCTAATGATACTGCTCGGTCAACTTGGAATTTATCCGTCATATCAAATTGAAAAGGCAGAAGATATTAACAAAAGAGATAATGGTAGCTTTCACGCAAACCATAACAAACATAAACTAGAAATCGCGGGACCTCAAGCTGACAAGCTAGCCGTCTTATTAGGCATATCACATTTAAATAATAGCAACATGCGACCCACACAACATCATATTGAATTAGACGAGGAATTTCTGACAAGAATACAAACCATAGAGTCTTGTAACGAGGAAAACTTCGAGGTGTATAATTTATATGTAGAAGAAGACAACTCCTATGTTACTCCTGGTATGACATTACATAACTGCGGTAAGAACAAACAGTGGGTACCTGTCGAAGACGGTGGTCCGTTACTCTTAGTTGAGGATGCGCCAGTAGGAGAAGACAAACCATCTTGGATGTGGGAAGAATCATTCCATGAATACAGACGCCAAATGCTTGAGGTAGCCTGTGGAAAAAGGAAGAAGTCAGAAGTCTACCTGAAGTTCGTTGAAGACGCAACCCAGGGAGAAGCAAAGAAACACTCCGGGATATGCATGCTCAATAAGCAGATGTCTGTAGAAGACGAGGTTAGTATGCTACGCGGTGGTACAATCGACACGTCTGACTATATCCTAGGAGTGGATGGTAAGCTGGAGGAGAAGTAATGAACTGCTCAGAACAGTGTACATATAAAAGATCAGAGCCAGAGACCTACCGTACCGTCATGGCATTTGAATACAAGCGTTACATGGCAGGTATGGAAGAAGCCTCTGAAACCATTGTTCAAAACTCCCTTACCCCTGATGACGAAGAAGAAGATACAGATCATGGCGCTCATATTGAGCGCACCAGGGCAGTCCATGGTGTAACCAGAGTACTAACCTCAATGTTTTGGGAAGACTATATCGTAAAGGGTCTGGGAGAAATGCTTACTTTGCATAGTGTTGACTCCCACCACCAGCTAATAAGAAAAGGTCCGGGACGCAGGTCTCAGTTTGAAACATACACAGCATCGCTGCGCTCCCTCTTTAACAGCTCGACAAGCTCCTATATAATGAAGGTCCTGCTCCCTAGCTTCTCACTCGAAGACCTACAAGTACGCGCAGAAATGGTTTTCGCTGAGATAGGTGAAATCCTAAAGTATGCAGAGCTAACAGCATCCCTGCTAGAGGAGTACCTTACTTGGGTTGATCATGGCTCCAAACTATCAGCAGCATACATGAATGCACTCTTACCTAACTCGTATGTTGATGAGAACGGGGAAGACATAACACCAGAAGAAACAGAACCATATGAACTGTACAACGATGTCAGAGTCAAGGCCTATGCACTCCTGAAGCTATCACAGTTCAAGCCTGCCAAACTAGCAGACTACATTGGTTGTATTGACGGTTTGTTCTGTTCACTCATGTGCATTGTTGACATAGTACACAGGCTGTATTCAACCCTGGACCCCAAGGCGTTTGAGAATATTTTCAATGCCATGGTATCTAAGAAGAACCGAGCCCCCAATTATGAGGGTACTAAGTTCGAAAATATTCATGAGCTCAACGAGTACGTTCGACAGCGCATGAAAGAATCTCTTGAAGAATCAGAGGGATTTATGTATAATGTTAATGAGCTGTTAGAGGAATCAAGAAGTTCCTATATTGATAAACTGGCTACGGAAGTTATCGAGATGCTCGCTTTTCTACCCAGCGAGAAAGAACAAAAACAATTCGTCAACCAGTTTGAATCGGGGAAGATATGGCTAAACGCAAACCCTGGCGAATAAGATAGGAACGACATGGGTAAAAAGAAGAAGCGTAAAAATCCTCGATGGACAAAGAAACAACTAAGCAACCTAAAAAAATACTATAAAGATACGACCCTTACACAAAAACAACTTGCCCACAAGATAGGTCGCTCGTTCAAATCTATTAGACGTAAAGCATCACTTCTTGGATATAAAAGAAAGAAAACCATTGAGGTCAAGAAAGGAGATCGATTTGGTTTTTGGATAGTTACCAAAATAAAGGCGAGTAAACCCTCACACTTAGTTTGTAAATGTGATTGCGGAACTACCAAAGAGGTAGCAAAAGGTAGCTTAACAAGCGGGAAAAGTACTGGATGTATGAAGTGTGCTAAGAAAAAACTCTCGACCCTATACAAAAAAAGAATAAAAGTTAAGTGTTCATTTTGTAGTAAAGAGCTTGAGAGAATACAGTATCGCGCAGATAAAAATACAGAAAATTTTTGTAATCGTACATGTCAAAAAGAGTTTTTCAAGAAGAAGTGGCAAGAAAACCCGCCAAACTGGAAGAAGCTTAAGAAGTTGCGGCGAACACCAGCATACAGAAGTTGGTCAAAATCTATTAAAGAGATCGGTGGATACCAATGCTTGCGATGTGGGCGTACAGACAGGCAACTAAACTCTCATCATTTATCGTCGTTTACACTATATCCCAAACAACGGTTTGATCTAAAAAATGGTGTTTGTCTATGTGTACCATGCCACACAGAATTTCACCAAATCTATAAGGATTTTACACCTAACGACCTGTATCATTTTTGTACCAATTATTTCCAAATCGTATTTTACGGTCGTCAAAAAACAAAAAGCAACAACTATAAAATGGGTAATAATAATTTCTACATAGATAGTAAAGTACGAAAATACGAGACAGAGTTAAAAAATTTAGCTAAGAAAGAGATGAAAAAACAAGGCTTGAGTCTACTTACTACACCTATCACTATGGATGTGGTATTTTATGTGATAGATAAGCGTAGACGAGACATAGACAATCTAATGAAAACCGTGGCAGATGCACTCAACAAGGTCGTCTATAAAGACGACTCCCTTATATGCGTAATACATATGCAAAAGAGGCTTGACAGAGACAATCCACGAACAGAGATAGAAATAGGAGCATTAGATCCAAACAACACTAACTATTTTTAAACACTATAAGGCGGTGTACCAGAGTGGGAACGAGGCTAGATCGATTATATCCTGCAGAGGAATATAAATGGTTAAACTACAAAGAGATCGATGAAATTGTCCACGGTTACAAGGATTCAGTTGACGAGAAATCAAAAGCAATACACAGGGCTGGTCTTCTGAGAGCATTTCATAAGTATCTTATGAAGTATGTTTCTCTCCTCAAGGGCACCATAGGTAGTATAGATAACAGCGACACTATATCATTCCTTGCTCTGTTCCTTACAGGCCCCAAAGGCCCTCGCGACTACCTTGGTATATACAGATACATTATCCACACTTGCAAGCAGGTGGAGGACGTAGATATCTACAACGAGCTTGTAACAATGTTCATCTTACTCTTAGACAAATTTGAGTTCTATCCTGAAGTAAGCTTTTCAAGGTATATAACTAAGTATATGCGGTGGTCAATTAAAGCATGGATTATGGACACAGCTCGCAATCCTCTGAACCGATCACCCATAGAGTATGAACCCTATCTTGAGACCACTGGTAGCGAGCAGTCTACCAACATCAACATAGAACTACCTAACATGGACCTAGCATGGGTCTCGAATGCATCGAGCCCGCTGTTCTCTATTCTAACAAGATACGAGAGATTCCTGCTGTATTTGAATTATAAAGAGGGACTCGGTGTTAGACAGATAAGCGAACGACTGGGGCGCGCAAAGGATACTATCCACGCCCATCTACAGCAAGCCTTACAGAAGCTTAGAGAACACTATAAGAAAGGGGAATAATTAACATGGGATTTGGTCAAGGACTACAGCCTGCCGCTAGCAGCACAGCAAAGACACAGGCAGACCTAGTAGCAGAACGTATTGAAGCAAAACCAGATATGATGGAAGAGGACGTAGCATACCCTGGTCTACAGAAGATTCACCTCATGGGTGAAGGAGAACTCGTACAGTTCTTTACTACAGTTCTAAAGTCCAGAGTATTTGTCCGCGAACTAGAGCTAACACTTGGAGAAGAGTATGTCATGACACAGAAACAGGTCAACATACCTAAGTCCAATCTACTCCATACAATGGAGTTCGGAGATGTAGCCCGCGTGCTTACCATGGCCCTAGCTGTTGGAGGAGACAACTGCATCGGATTTAAGGCAGTCATCAGCACAGATAAAGAGGGTACCATCACCAGTAAGCTCTATACCCGTACCGCTAACAAGGCAGTACATGGTCCTATCTATAATTCGGACGGTGAAGTAGAATCAGAGGGCGATCCAGAGTTCTGCCCTAAGATGACAATTACCTCGAAGCCGTAGGAGGCCCTCCAATGCCCTTGGAGCCAACAAAGCATAGTAGGACTCGCATTATTGACGTTGATGGCACTGTGGTGAAGAAGAAGGCTCCCAGGGACTACTTCAGTGTGCCCACCGAGGTCCTTCCTGGTGCTGTAGAGCAAGTAAACGAGTGGTATAAACAAGGAGACCATATTGTCTTCTGGACAGCCAGGCTTCCCGAGATTAGAGAACGTACTATGGATATGCTTGATAGACTAGGATTCTATTACCATGAGCTAGTATGTGGTAAGCCCTATTGTCACGAAATCCATCTCTATGACGATAATCCCTTTTTCTTTCACCAGGTTGAGAGAGATAAGGGCATTGGTGCATTAGACGAGGAGCTCCTTACACCAGAAAAGACTCTATTTGAGATACAAGCAGAGGAGATAAGACGCCTGAGAGGGCTGTTAGAGAGGTTAGACACATGAGCACCGACAAGCCTGGCTATACACATGTTACTGGTTGGACGGCCCCGCCTCTTACTGACACACCACGCAGAGAACCAAAAGCTCCAGACTCTGATCCCTCTGCAGCACATCGCTATGAGGAAATCCCGCCCTGTAAGCCGTTAGATTTAGGATATGCGAGTTCTGAAGAAGCACAGAGATGGGCCTTTCATGACAGAGAAAAAGAAGAGTTTCTTGAGAAAGAGCTAGCCGACACAATCACATGGGCGCACACCTTCAATAAAGAAACCAGGAAGTGGGAGGAGAAACCTCGCGTTTTCAAGAGGGGATACAAAGTCATTATCTACCCACCTAATAAAGACCATTGCGGCATCGTGACAACTGATCCTACCAGAGCAGCATTTAAAGGGCTTGATTTAGTAACAGGTGCAAAACAAGAGTCTGATGATAGACGAGAGTGGGCTGGGCTCACTTGTACCGAGGCTAGAAATATGCTAATGACCTACAAAGACAGACTCTACCAGGACGTAGATAGAATCTCGAAAGAGATTGGCCACATACCCTGTGTACCTCTCAAGACATACTATGAACTAATCAAAAAATATGGCAACACAACTCCTGTACCAGACATGACCAAATATGATATGGAAATACCAGACAAGCTCATGGAGAATAGAACCTTAAGTGATGCACGTGACATGTGTGAGGCTAGTTGTCATGAGCGCTCCGGAAGCGATTGGCCAGCCGTATATGTCTTTGGGCCGGCGACTGACTATGGCTTACGCTGGAATCAGGCATATATCGTAGATACAAATATCGACAAGACTGGGATGCGTGAATCACCTGCGATGAGTTTAGAGGAAGGTAAGAAGATTGCAGAGGGACGCGGTATAGCTGTCATCAGAATGAGAAACGAGGATGCCAAGTACTACCACAGTATCTATTACTTTGAGAGAGACCATTACCACATCAATATCCAAAAAGACTCTGTCGTTTCTTATCGTAGGAACGGGAAATGGATAGACATAGAACCAAGTCCACTAAGGAGAAAGTAATGGGACGAACAAAGGGACAAGAAGTAGAAGCAGAAGCCTGGTTTGACGAAAACAATGATATTCTTTTAGTCAAGATCAGAGTCTGGGAACCAACACCCGGCAATCCACATCACAAACGTGGTCTAATTTTCAAGATGACACAGGAATACTTGGCTAGTTTACCGAGCATAGCAGAGGGTATGGTTTATCCGCACAGGGTAGATACCAAGGGTCTAGAGTTTGTGGAGGAAGAGAAGTCTACAGATACAGATAAAGATAAGATTTGTAATGACGGGCTGGACACTTCGATGTGCTGCAACGCTCCTACCAAGGTAGTCTTTGGTGATATACGAGTTTGCACTAAGTGTGGCAAGTAAGATGAGTGTTCCTTGGTGGCCAGGTCTAAAAGAAAAGCAGCTTATCAAGGATGGTAAGTTAGATGAGTACTATGATCTAGCAGTCTCTGATATAATCGAAGGCTTTTATCCAATTCGTATGGGCAGAGAAGAAACCACTGATTATATAAAATTATCACCATGGAGAGTAAGATGAAATGTAGTAAGTGCGGTAAGAAGGTACCTAAAGGTAGAAGAGCATGTGACTGGTGTATAGAACTGGCCGTGCTTAGAGTCATAGTGAACAATGCAAAGAAAAAGGCGAGAGCAAACTAGCTCTCGCCTTTCTTATTAGTTCTATTGGTTTCGTTAGCTGACAATAAACTGGGTCACAATCGAACCTACCACAGCTGATACAATAGCAATGACTAGCCTGTTGTGACTTGCTTTATCCCAGAACCTTTTCAAAGCTTCCATTATAATCCTCTCCCTTTTATCCTAGAAGACCCTGCGTATAGCCAATGGCCTCAAGCTTTCTTTTCTTCTTCTTTTTCTTTGGTGCGGTTACAAGCTTCCTCATCATCTTTGCAACCTTCTTAGGTGCTCTCTTCTTTGCCATCTAAATCCCTCTCCATCTAATTGTTACTATCATTGTCATCATCCCAACTATCTCTGCAGCGCTTCTTGCGCTTCTTACGAGGCTTCTTGTTAAGTCTACGAGGCTTCTGTTTCTTTCCGCTGGTGTTGGTTGGTTGTCTGTGGGCTGCATTATACTTGCTGTTATTGGACATGGTGTCCTGTTACTCCTCTCAACTATCATATTCCTGAATGGCCTGTATCAACATCCCGGAGGCTGTAGCATTCATAGGGTCAGTTGCCTGACGAGTCTCACTAATCTCAATTGGAAAGCGCTTACGCTTCTCTTCAAACACTTCATCAAATAGCTCCATAAAGCCATCAGCTAAGCTGGTACCACCTGATACAATGATAGGAATAGGCTTAGGTAAAACAAACTGGTTCTGGATAGCCTTGAATCTGGTGGCCACCTGGTCTAAAGCATAGTTGATGAGGGCCTTGTAATAGAAGACAATAGCCTCCTGCTCTCTGCCCTGAGGATCTTTAAGATTGATACCCTTCTCCTTTAGTGCACATATCCTTGCCTGTGTACTACCTACAGATTTAGCTGCCCCGCTGTCAATCCAGTCTCCGCTGCGAGCCACTGAGAAACTCAGACCCTCAATAGTATTAACTGCCAAAGCTACATTAGTCATGCCAGACCCAAACGAGAATGCAATACCAGAGAAGCCATCCTTGGCTGCCTCTGAGTAAATGATACCCATTGCCTCGTTAGAGGGTACAGGAGTATATCCACACTCCCTAACAATCTTATCAAAAATCCCTTGGTGATAGACAACGTCTCTGTCTAGTCTGTCAATAGGAGCAGCTGGTACTGAGAAGTAACAGAACTCGCCTGGCTCTATTGGATCACCTAGCACATGACGCACTAATAGACCTAATACTTCAAGAGAGTCAATCTCATCAGGAGCAATTAGACCTGAGACCAATGGACGGCGCGCTTCTTTCCCAAAGATGTTAGCTGTCTCTAGGGCAGCATCACCCAAGATAAGAACATCATCCTCGCGCTCTACATAATCCACCTCTGATAATCTGAGCATTGCCGTAGCTTTCTTGGGCAAATCCAAGAATAAATCTCGTATACGTCTAGTTACAATACCAGTCTCTGTCTTACGAGCAGACACTAGATTCATTGTTCCTATGTCGAGGCCAACTCCTTGAAATTGTTTAACTTTTTCTTTCATGTAACCCTCCACAAATAGAATGTATTGTATCATTACACTCTTGTAAGCTATTATACAAATCATATTCCCATAGTCTAATTACAGTATACCCTTGATTCCGTAAATAAGAATTACAAGAAGCATCTAGTCGTTGTTGTGTCTTCTGTCTCTTGGATAGAGGCTTAAGTCCCTTGCCGCTTCCATATTCTTTCGGATTTGCGTGCCAATAGTCTCCATCAGTCTGAATTACTACTTTCCTATCTTGTATCAGAAAATCCACAGTATAATACCCAAGAGGAGCCTGTGGTATATGACGTATATTGGCGTGCTCTAGTAATTCACGAACTATCTTTTCTGGCTTTGTTTCTTTACGTTTAAACTTTGCCAGACGTGCCGGAGATGCTTTTCTTAATTTCTCCTTATATTCTTCAGCTTTTTCTTTGCCATAAACTTCTTCATATGTTTTACCCTTTTTATTTTTAACATGTTCGCGGATACCTCTAGTAATTTTAGCTACATATTCAGGATCCTCGTAGAGATATTTAACCTTGTGAATTGGATTGTTTTCACCGCGCTGTCTTTCACTCATTGTCGGCTTTTTCTTTCCACTCTGAGCTATACTCATTGCATGCTTTGTTTCTTGCGAATGCTTGCCAGTAACAGAATACTGTGTAGTTAAACCATATTCTTTGAGACGACGTACAATTGTCGTGTGCCCACAACCAAATATCTTTGCAAGTTGGTAAGTGGAAATATTAGGATTATCTAATAAAATCCTTTTAATATCTTCTTTCTTGATTGTTTCAATTCTAAGAGGCATCACTCATGGTTCCTACGTCCAAGCCAATACCTCTTTGACCTGGCATAACTGGAGCTTCTTTATCACTCATCTTTATCCTCCTTGTTCTTTTGTTTCATCTTCCTAAGAGCCTCTGCAGCGTCATCTAATCCCTCACTGCTAGACTCCTTACTCTCTATATTGATCTCAGCCTCAATATTCTCTCCGGTTCCAATAGTCTCTGGAATGAATATCGGAGTATCATCAAGCTCACCAGGTTGCTGACCTCCTGATAACCCTAGTATCTGTGTTGCTCGCACCTCTCCTAAAATCTTAGCCAGCTCTGCAAGGAGCTCTGCCTTTAGATTCTCCAGCTCTCTTTTATCTGTTTTAACAACCGTTGTCTGGACGCTTCTTCCAGCTGGTGGTCTCTTAGGAATTCCTACCATGAGACTTAACTAAAGACTTCTGCTTGGATGAGATCTACCCTGGCTGTGAGTGCTGCAAGATCGGTTACGATATCATCAATATCTGTCTGCACCAAAAGAATAATCTGGCTCACTGCCTCTGTAGAAGCCACATTTGTAAGAGCAATCTGTACGCTGTTCACAACCTCCTCTAGAAGGGTGACTCGCGCTTGTAAAAGTGTAATGTCACTCATGTGTATCTCTCCTTGGTAATGTACAATATTCTACTCATTAGAGCTGTTATTGACCAGAATACTGGTCATTAAGGATTATCTGATTCCGGTGGCTGTCCACCAAAACCATCTCCCTCGTTCTTGACAAGCTTTTTCTGTATTACATTGGCCGCACCATACAGCCCTGTAACTAAACCTAAGCCGGTGATGTACAGGCTGGGTGTCATAAGCGAAAAGGGTGCACTAGAACCAAACAAACTCAGAACCAAACTCGTGACTCCTGGAATTACTAACAGTCCGGTTAGCACCCAAAAGGCCCACTTAGCTAATTTCCACTTGCGACTGTTTTCTTTTCCATTCATTATATAAACCACCTTGCGACTGCAGCCGATATGGCTCCTGCGAACACAAATAACGTTGCTTTGATATTCTTTACTTTCACCTCTGTCTTCGTAATACGCTGTAGCTTATCCTTATCGTTCTCCAAGATCTTATCTAGTTTTATGTCTTGGTTTGCGTCACAGTTCTTTTGGTCTCTGAGTGACTCTTGAATGGCCTCTAGTAGAGCCTCCATCCTGGCTAATCTTTCATGAACCTCAATAGTGTCGTCGGGCATTAGTCTATAGCTCCTTCATGATGAGTAACGCGCACAGTTCAGGCGTTAAGTTCTCTGTTCTTATTGTAACTTCTGGGTTTTTTGGGGGCTCATACGGAGAGCTAATCCCTGTAAAATCCTTTATTTCCCCCGCCCTAGCCTTAGCATACAAATCTTTCACGTCTCTTTTCTCGCATGTATCTAGGGGCGTAGCAATATATACTTCTATAAAATCTCCCTGAGGAATCAAGGATCTAGCAAAAGATCGTTGGTTCTCCAGGGGACTGATGAAAGAAACTATTACATTTCTCTCACTACTATAGAATAGCTTTGCTACCTCGCTGACCCGTCTTATGTTCTCATTTCTGTCTTCCAGAGAGAAACCCAGGTCCGAGCACAACCCTGTCCTCAGGACATCTCCGTCTAAGATTACACAGTCAAGGTACTTCTCTAGCTCTAAAGCTATAGTAGTTTTACCTGAACCAGACAGCCCTGTCATCCAAATTACTTTCATCCTATTTATCCCAATCCATTCTAAGGTTTAGGAGTTCGTAGAGCTCCTCGTTGTATGGACGATACAGGTCAAGTAGTTCCTGTCTTATCTCAGGGGACATAGGTGGGTTTGAGCTAAGACGAAAGAACTCGATAGTCGGTAGCTGATAATCTTCCATGCCAAGGATAGCTAAGACTTTGCTATAAATATCCTGGGTTCTTACGCTGAAGCCCTCTGTTCCTATGATTATGAAGTGGTTCTCTGGAATAACTTTGAACCACTTCTTCAGGCTGTCTGCATATATACCCTTCTTGATAATGAAATAGTTCTCTTCTCCAGCTGAATCTAGGAAGTCCCTAAAGGATTTGTACTTGCCTTTCCAGCCAGGAACCCATCTTTCCATATGACAGAAGTGTGAGTACAGTCTATCTGTAGGATTGCGTAGCAACAGTATAAGCTTTGTATCTGGCAGTGACTGGTGTATACGGTTCATTGCTGTAGTACGGAAGAAATACTCTGGCGATCCTTCTCCGGTTATCTGTCCGTCCTTGGTTTCAGGAAAACAACTCTTGTACCAATCTAGTCCCTTGGCCCAGCACCTATCAAAGAAGCGAATCTCCTTGGTACCTAGGTGTGCTACCTCAGGGTTACCATATGTCTCCAAAATGTTCGGGTGCTGTATTAGATACTGATACAGGGATGTCGTACCACACTTACATTCACCTATGATGACATAGTCTGGCAAGCCCATTAGTCACTCTCTCCTGTCTTGACACCAAAGAACTCGTTAATTGAATCAACAATCTTACTCCGAAACTTATTCAGCTCCAGTATCTGCTGAGTAATGGTATGCTTTTCTTCTACAGATATGTCCTGCGTAAGCTGCTCTTCTAAGTGCCAGTGCTTCAAGCTTACAATGGCCAATCTGTCAATGAGTTCACCTATGGAATAGTAAAGCATATTAGCTCCCAATATAATTGAGTTTTGGGTCAGGATATCCACTGTCAAAGACCCTATCTATCTCCGTTCTAATCTGAGACCTAAGAACATTGAACTGTCTGGTCTCCATGAACAATGCGACGCGTTCTTCCATGCTGATGTCAGGATCATTCCTAGCCACAGTAGTCTTGTGCCACAGCTTGATGTGAGTTGTAATCAAATCGTCAATTAACTCTCCTATCACGACTGAACTTTCCACGAGAAGAATGCCCTCACAACATGGTCTACGTCCTCGTCTGTTAGATAGTTACTGGAGCTGATATAGAATGCGTTCTTCACCAGGTTAGCAGAGACAGGAAACCGCTTCTTTGCGGTCCTTAGATCTCCAAGACCAGGATAGTACTGAGCAGCTACCGGTTGTCCAATAATAGGCAGCGCATCGCGCGTCTCAATACCACGGTCCTCTAGGAATTTACATAGTCTGACCTTCTCGATACTAGGGTCCGTAATTACCAGAGGGAACATCATCCAGCTGTGACCTGACTCTGGACGCTGCTTGGGCAGCTTTAGGAAGTCAGTGAAAGGCTGTAGCTTCTCAAGATACTGAGCCGCTATCCCTTGTCTAATAGAAATGTTCTTATCCATCTCATAGAGCCCTGCCAGCGTCAAGGCAGATTCAAACTCTGTAACACGGAACGAGTATCCTGGATGGTCGAACGTAAACCTGTCGGTAAGCTGTACAGCCTTGTCATCGATAGAGATATAGGTAGGCCGGCGACCGTGGTTTACAAGACTTCTCATAATCGTTGCTAGCTCCTCATCATCAGTAATACCAATACCACCGACTCCGCCCACAACCACGTGAGCTATATAGAAGCTGAAGCAAGTAACATCTGCAAGAGTACCAATAGGCTGACCGTCATGCTCTACACCTATTCCTTCACAAAAGTCATGGATTATCTTTAGGTTATAGTAATCGGCTACTTCCTTGATAACCTTCATGTCGTATGTCTGGCCAAACAACCCAACAGGAATGACTGCTACAGCCTTCCCTGTAAGATATTTGCCTGCATTATCCATATTCAAATCTATGTCATAGTAGTCTGGGTGTACATCAACGAAGACAGGCTTCAAGCCAGCTTGCAGAACGATATTGATCGTAGCAACAAATGTGGTCGCGGGAACCAAGATTTCAGCACCGTCTGGCCAGTTGTTTTGTATCTTCAAGGCATGCAATGCTACTAATAGAGAACTAGTACCACTATTAGACAACACACCAAACTCCACTCCATGACGCTTTGCACACTCCCTCTCCAGCTTCCTAGAATAGGGACCATAGCTGACACGCCTAGTCTCTAAGATATTGTCTAGCATCTCCTTGAAGCTCTCTGGAAATTCTAAATCTCCTAGTCTTACATTCCTCATGGTAAAAGCCTTTCTTTCTCGGCGAGCTTGATATCATGTTCAGTCATAATTTGTACAAGCTTTTCGAAGGTTACTGTGGGCTCCCAGCCTAACTCTCTTTTGGCCTTAGAGTAGTCACCCAGTAGCAGGTCTACGTCTGTTGGTCTGAAGTATCTAGGGTCAACCTGAATTACTACCCGTCCATCTTGTAAACAACCAATACGGTCGACGCCTTCACCCTCAAAGGTTACTGGCATCCCAGCACATTCAAAGGCCCTTGCGCAGAACTCCTCTACTGTGTGTGTCTCTCCTGTAGCCATAACATAGTCACCAGGCTCGTCTTGCTGCATCATCATCCACATGCCTCTAACAAAGTCGGGAGCATAACCCCAATCCCTCTTCGCCTTGAGGTTTCCAAGAAATACACAGTCCTGTGTACCACACTTGATACGCCCAACAGAACGAGTAATCTTGCGTGTAACAAAGTTCTCTCCCCTACGCTCAGACTCATGATTAAATAGTATACCATTACAAGCATAGATATTATAGGCTTCCCGGTAGTTAATTGCAATCCAATAGCTATAGAGCTTAGCCACTGCATAGGGACTCCTGGGATAGAAGGGTGTTGTCTCTGTCTGAGGTATCTCTTGTACCTTACCAAACAGCTCCGATGTACTGGCCTGATAGAACCTCGGCTTGTTCTCTAGGTCTTTAATAGCACCTAACAAACGAATAGAGCCGAGCGCGTCCACTTGAGCTGTGTAGTCTGGAACCTCAAACGAGATACCCACATGACTTTGGGCAGCCAAATTATATACCTCATCTGGCTGTACCTTATCAATAATGCGAGTCAAGTTGAGAGCATCTGTCATATCACTGTAGTGCAAGAACAGGCTCTTACGATGAATCTCTGAGTTCAGAGACAGATGGTCAATTCTCGCTCTGTTATTGGTACTGCTACGTCTTAGTAGACCGTGCACTTCATAGTCTTTGGCCAATAGAAACTCTGTCAAGTAGCTACCGTCTTGTCCTGTAACACCTGTAATGAGGGCTTTCTTTTTCATTAGAGAATCCCCTTTATAATTCTTGCTCGTACCTTATTGTAGTTTGGTTTCTCTGAGTATATGTAGATCTCTGTACAATCTCCATGCACTTGCCAACGTGTTCTAAAGGCTTCTTGAATTCCTTTCTTGTGTCGTGGTGCTGCAATCACTACCGAGCGCCTTTGAGCAACCCAAGCAGCATTAGCATAACACGACCAAGTACCTATAAATCTAGAACATTTCCTGGCCAGTTCCACGCTTACCCTACCATTTGTTTGATTGACCATGTTATATAACCCGTCTCTCTGATAATCAAATATCTCCTCATATGGTTTCTTTGTCTTTTGACCATAACGAATATGATTACCACCGAGAACCACTACTCTGAATCCGTGCTCATCAATGAGCTCATCAATAAGTTTCGGATATTCTTCTGGAGGCAAAACTGTTCTTGGACCCAGACCAGAGAAAGGATGAATCGCTACATAAGGACCAGGCTGTCGAACAATCTTATTTATCTCTTTTCGATCCTGACCAGAGAGGTATAGCTTCAGATTCTCAGGATTCAAGCCCCTCAATAGTCTCTGGGCTGCATGTTTCTGAATCCACGTATATCCGTTCTCGTATCTTTCGTAATGACCGTGCAGTGACCAGCCATGATTCTCAACAGAATCCAAAAACGGATTGTACTTAAGAAATTCAAGAACCTCATCGTTATGGCTACAACAGATTGCTTTTATCTTCAGGCCTGGGTATGCTTCTTTTAGAGGCTTGAGCCAGTTCCAGTGATGTTCTCCACGAAAGTAATGACGAATTACGTCTCCAAACCCTCCACCCAACCTAAAATAAATCTTAGTGGGCAGATGAGATCTTTTTGTTTTCCTGACCAACTAAAGAACCTCCCTTACAATCTCCGCTCTAACCCTATCATAGTTTGGGTTATTCTTTGCATCTATATAAACCCCCCTACAATCACCTTGTCTTCTGTTCTCGTTCTTGGATATCTTTTCTAGATCCTTTTTTCTAGACAGGTTGGTTACAATTACAAAATGCTTATCGAAGCCCCAGGCAGCACTGCTATAGCAAGACCAACAACCTATGAATTTACTACTACTCTCAACCAGCTTCACGCTGACTCTACCGTTGGTTTGGTTTACAAGATTGTATAGCCCGTCTCTTTGGTATGTAAATGTCTCTGAGTAATGATTTCCTCCATCTTGTCCTATCCTAGCATGATTACCACCAAGAACTGCTACATTGTATCCATGTTCATCGATTAGTGTATCTATCAGTTTGTAGTATTCCTTAGGAGGAAGAGTGATTCTACTTGGGCAACCAGCAAAGGGATGTATGGCAATATAGGGACCTGCCTGAGTTACGTTATCTAAAATTTCCTTATCACTATCCGACAAGTAGACTTTTGTTGGCAAAGGTTCTAAGCCTTCTAGAAGCTCTGTAGCCTCACCAATCCACGTATATCCTTTAGAGCAATCTTCATATGGAACTGTGTCCCACCAATCCTTATTGACAACTAGATCTCGATTCCAGTCCCTGCGGTCTCCAGACAAGAAATAGTCTCGTCGCTTACGAATATCTTTTAAGGGAGGAGGATAGTCACCTATAAGAGGAATGTGTTCGGCAGAACCTAGAAATGGATTATACTTAAGAAACTCAAGAACTTGATCGTTATGACCACAACAGATTGCTTTTATCTGTATGTCTGGACGTGCCCTTCCTAGTGGTTCTAGGTAATCCCAATAGCCTGTACCACGAATGTAATGAAAGACTATATCTCCAAATCCTCCAGCAATATAGAAGTATACTTTGTCTGTCACGCTAAGCGCCTACTTCTTGGTGGCAAATACTCTTAGGTGTTGAACTGAGTCGCGATTACCTCTTTCAATATTCTTAAATCCATTTCGCTTTAGTCTCTTTCTTAGCGACTCAAAGGTATAGCAAGCCTTGTGATTGTTCATGAATGCATCTGTACCATACAATATATGGTTCATGTATTCCCATTTATCCTTTGCTGCATCAAGTGGTTGGCTGGGACCAGATGTTTCTTTCCATTTTCCTACATTATCGCTCCATATCTCTACGACATAGGCTAGGTTTGGGAGCGCAAGATCAATCTTGCCACCGGGCTTTAGAACCCTACAAATCTCACGTAATACTTCTTCTCCTCTTGTCCAGATGATGTGCTCCAGCACATGACAAGCTCTCACTTCTATAAATGTATTGTCATCGAATGGAAGGCCGTCTAGTACGTTACCAACCACCTCTACGCACTTGGCATTAGGATCTGCATCGAAGTGCAGGTGTCCAGGTGCTGGATGACTTCCGCTACCAATCTCTAGCTTATCCATTTCTGGTTTGTCCATTGAGGCTCCTTATAGTTTTATGATTATAGCTTGACCACCCATAATTACAATTGGGTTTTCTGGCTTGTCATTAAAAAATTGATCAACCGCTTTCTTTGCACCTGGCGTACCATGATAACCATAATCATCAAAAATTATCATACCATGTTTTACGAGACGAGGATAAAAGAACTTACATATATCTCTTGTTGAAGGAAATACATCAGCGTCCGCATGTACAAAAGAAAAGGTCTTATCTTCTACAGGATCCGCAGTATCTGGAAACCAGCCTGGATAGAACTCAACATTCTTACAATCACACAAAACATCCTGTACTTTCTTTAGCGAAGTGCTACGGAAAGAACCTTTGAATTCATCATCATCGTGTTTTGGATTGATCTTATAGATACCATCAAACGTATCAAAGAGATGCCATGTCTTGTTTGGAACTAGCTTAGCTAAGAGAAACGCAGACCCGCCCCTATATACTCCAACCTCAGCCATATCTCCTTCAAGAGCAGAACACGATTGAGCAAACCTGGATATGATATACCCCTTGTATCTACCAACAGCAATACTACTATCGTCTTTCATCCTGCGTTGAATTTCTTTATAGGCAGCATCGTAGTCTTCGTCCGAGTCCCATAGGGGTACGAAATCTTTAAGGTCTTTTTTTTTCATTAGTCTCTCCACCACATTAGGTTTTCGTATCCAATAGCGCGTAGCTTAGCTATCAAGCCACTCTGCTTCCGTAGATACTTTAGTTCCAGTCTCATGAGCTTCTCTACAGACTCTCTCTTACCAAGTCTGTAGTTGTCCTTGAGCCCGGTCCATCTATTAGCAGTACTCTTGCGTACTTCTGTCTCCAGAAGCTGAGCAGTGGAATTTTGTACTGCCCACTGTAGTGCGTGTTCTCTGGCCTTCTCGTTGAAGGGTAGCCCACAGTGCTCATATAGTCTCTCGTATACCTCAACTCTTTTTTCCGGTATCAGCATAGCTGGGGTATCTATTGGCATAATGAAAGCATGCTCTTTGGGAATAGACAGCAAGTCTAAGTACCGTTCTGTCCAAGCATTAGCCCTCCAAAGCCTTGCCTCTTTGTTTGCTCCCTCTGAGCTCTTATGTTTCTCAATCTCACGCCAGTTCTTTGAGTGCAAAGATAAGAAGGGATCACGCATCGGAATAACAACAGGGCATATAGGCTTGTACTGCATTAGGGACTGCCATAAGCTATTGTGACGACGATGATAATGTTCGTGTGCAACAAAGAGATCAATCTTATTCCAGTCTGTCTCTCCTACTGCATCTCCTTCTGGTAATAGAAGACCGGGATGATAAACTGCTAAATCAAAGATATTACAGTCATACCAATGCTCTGTAACGGGACTATCCCAGAGCGGGTAGTAATCGGAGAAATCTTTTACCTCATCTTTGATGACCGGTTCAGTACCCACTGTCTCGTGTCTACACCAGATACTTCCGAAGCCTGTTACCTTCCTGTCTTCTTCGGTACCACTAGATATGGCATGAACACAGAAATAGGTACCTGTGTGTTGCATACTCCAGACAAGAATTTTCTTCATTATTGCATCTCCTCTATCTTCTGTTCCAGTACCCGCAGAATCTTCGTAGAACTAATCTGCTCAAGACAATAAGAGGGAGAGTCTTTGTCGCCTCCGTATGAGCATGCCTTTGTAGCATTACGCCAACAAGGAATGCATTCTAGTTTTGCTCTAATACAAGTAACAGTTGGATAGTGTTGGCATCGAGCCTCTGCTGCTATTGGTCCAAACAAAGCAACACATGGCTTGCTCAGTGCAGCGGCCACGTGGAGAAGGCTTGTATCGGGTGTCAGTATGATATCAGACGCGGCGGCTAAGTGAATTGTGCGTCCAAAGCTAAACCCAGTTGCATCAATTACATTGTCAGGAAAAGCTTCCTCTAATCTTGTGCCACCAGGAAGTACAAAGCGCCAATTAGGATATTGCTCTGAAGCTAAACGAAACAACTCATCGTATCTCTTTCTATTCCATGTTCTGTAGACCTCTGCTGCCTCTAAGGGTGTTAGGATATATGTAAGCTCTGGGTTGCCCATGAATTTCTTACGAGCCCATTCAATCTGCTCTTCTTTTACGTACAGCTTAGGAACATAGGTACTGGGGTTGTCTGAAACAGACCCGCCAACAGTTCTAACATATACTTGTGGTCTGGTCGTCTTTATTACACCAGTCTTCTTCATCTCAGCAACTTCGCTTTGTCCATCAACACGTGTGAGATCGAAAACCTCTACGTTAGAAGGAACAGTCTCCTTGGCAATATCTACGCACTGTGCAACATAAGGATTGTTCTCAAAAATGCAGTGATATTTCTCAGGAGTAGCTACGATAATATCTTTGTCTGGCTGTCTCTTCTTGAGATTCTCTATCGCACAGGTTGTACAGATAACATCACCATACCCGCCCAAATCTCTACGTATGCAAGTAGCATTACTGATGCTAATAGTCTTAGCTGATTCTTTTAGGTAGGGAGCTGACAGTAACTTGACAACCTCATCATAGACCTCATCTACTGTGATGCTCTTGATACACAAATAGCTACTGGCACAGGCCTTAGCATTATACCAACAGGGGAAGCACTTGTAGTTCTTCCTTGCAATGGGGATAGCATTTGGATAGTGATTGATTCGTGAGTCTGGATCTGAACCAGCCCAGATAGAAACAATCTTCTTATTCAGTGCACCAGCAATGTGCATTAGGCCGCTATCTGGAGTAATCATAAGGTCCATCGCGTCAATGAGTGCAGCAACCTGGCGAATCTTATAGTCTTTGACTACAACGATACCAGAAATGTTCCACTGTTCCTCTGGACCTCCACCATAGCTTGAATCAAAGACCACTACCTGTGCACTAAGCTCGGTCATTAGCCTGATAGCTAGATCGCGAACACGATCTAGTTGCCATGATCTGGATACTGTTGATGAACGAACCTGAATACCAATGCGGGGAGTGCTCATTGATCTGCGGGGATAGCGACTTAGCTTTTCCTGTACCCATACTTTCTCTTCCGCAGAGACAATATAGGTAGGTAGGAACCCGGTCTTTTCAAGAGAGACGCCGGCATGGTTAGCAAACAGGTCTATCCTATTAGGAACATGAAGCCCAGGCTTCTCCATCCCAACACAAACACTTGTCACATCAAGCTTGAGATCATATTCTCTGGAACCGACAACCTGGTACTGGAGTAGCTCGTCAATGTCGGGGTTATATAAGAGAACATCCTTGAGCGCGCCATCCATATACTTGAAATCTGTTGCGTAGGTAATGTGTCCCTTGGGCCACTTATGTTTGAGTGCTCGTACAAAGGGTGTGGTCATAAGAACATCACCAATTCCACCCAAAGAACGAACAACACATATGTCAGGCTTCCCAGTATGAAGGAGTCTCTCTATCCTGCGTATACTGAGACCTTCCTTCTTTTGTATAGTTCTGGGAGCCACCTGTTTACCCAGGGCTCTAGGTTTCAAGACGCCTTGGTCTAAGATCATTTGTGCCCCTTTACTGTACGATGAATTTTTCTAGTGCCAGCATCTCTAGTGCAGTTAGTTTCAAACCCTCCAACAAGTCTAGTTTGATTGGCTCAATTTCCAAATTCACTGCTTCCTTTGCCAGCAGTTCGTTGAACTCTGCCTGGAAGACCTGGATATTCTCAGGTTTCACAGTGACACCCATGTCTGAAGCAGCTCCATACTTCTCGACCAACTTCATTCTCTGAGCCTCAATCTGTGTGTATACCTCATCGATAAGCTTGGCCATACGACTAAGACGGAAAGCCACTCTAACTGGCAGGTCTGCATTCATTATCTTTTGAAACGCTTGTTTGGCCCCTTGAATTTCAGCAAGCTTAAGTTCCATTTTCTCTCCTTGTTTGTTATGGTCTAATTTCTTCTGCCGCTATTTTCAGATTACGTATCCTAAAACCGGCACAAACTGTTCCATTAGAATCTTGACCAATGCGAATCCTGGTATCTGTCATATTAAGCTCCGCTGTACCAGTGTTGGTTTCATTATATGACATTCCAATATCATCGTTGTCATCAATCCATATCCCCATACGAGACATGTCCGCAAAATCAAGCACAATTCTAAAACTATGCCATTCAGACCAATCGTCTATTGGACTTCCGTTAGTATATCCCCAAAACTCTCTTTGGATATTATCATAAAAATAAAAATCAAGTTCGGCGTTATAGCCTACAGTAATACTGAAATAATTACCGTTTTCAGCTGAGCCCTCGGTTCCGCTAATACTAATAAGTTCTTTCCGAGATCCTATATCTGTATCGTCAGACCATAGTCCTTTAAGATCAAAACTAATAGTAAGCTTATCATGCGGACTAGAGCCACCAAGAGATATAGGTAACGCACCAAAGAACAGTTCTGGAATAAAGAGTGGGTCGTCAGCAGCTGGGTCTGAAACCCAGGCGGCGTAGTCTTCATCGTGCTGTTCCTCGGTAAGGACGATTGACCACAAAGCTAAGTAGGCTATACCTCCACTAAATTCGTCGTTATCGCCTGCGCCGATGGCTGCTGCAGTGACGTTAGTGTCTATGACGGCCGCATTTGCTTCATATTCTACAGAGAGATCGTTGACATATATATTCACTTCACGATTATCATAAGTAATAGTAAAAAACGCGGGCACACCAGCTTCAAGACAACTACTCTTTGTTATAGTAGTGGTGCCACCAACAGTACCTATGCATTGAAGACTAAGGCTGTCGTCATCTTGGAATACCATCCAACCGGTATCGCCTTTCCGATCTTTACTTATTTTACTCATAATTGGCCTGTACACACCTGCATCAATAGCATCAGGTATAATTACCCCTTGCATAGACCACACCGTCCCAAGGCTGAAAGGATCATAATGTTGCTGCTGTATCCAATAAGTGAGACTGCCGAATCCATCATGATAGTATCCTAGTTCTTCTGAATATTGATCGTCCGGAGCTGCTCCACCTCGTGCCGTTGGTTTTCCAAACGTATGCCCACCATCTGAGGTTAGTAGGGTCGTGGCCGGGTGACCGGGCTGATCAAAATCAATCCACATCCATTTATCGTTGTTGTCGCCAGCCGGATCTTCAGATAACGTCAATGGAAACATGCTCATATCGTCACCTGCTCTAGTATAAGGCACTATTGTAGTAGGAATATAAGAAGTAGGGAATGAACCCCGCTCAAACTGAGCGCCCCATATATAAAACGAATCCTGATCCAAACCGGTAAACGTAATATCATTATCGTTCTCAGCAACATATATCTTAAGACCACTATTGAATGTACCGGTCGCGCTCCAGGTTATACTGCATCTATACCAACCATCATCGAGCGGCTCTATGTTTGCATGGGTGATATCTTCATCAATAGTACCAATCAAACCAGTCTCAATATTAAAATATGCTCCTGGATCAGGCGTCTGACTAGCACGTAAACAAATCCAACTACGATTAATCGCCTTCACATACACCGAAACAGTATACTCCTGATGAAAAATAACACTGAAATGCGTCCCTCCCTGAAAGACATAATGATCGCCAGCCTCTGTATCATCCTCATGTATAATATCTACCGTTTGTGTTCCATTAGGTGCAAGCTGTGTAGCTGTGTCGGAAACAACCGATGCTTGGTTTGTGCCCCAAGTAATATCAAAAGTTTCACTTTGCTTACACCTATTCTCAGCCTGTCCTTCTATTAGCAAACCGTCTGTTGTAATTCTAGGTACATTAGCACCTACTAGACCCATCTTACTATTCACGGCATGGGCACCACCAGCAGTAAAAGTCTTATAAGCTACACTGTCTCTAACAAAATCCCAACCTGCCATATTAAACCTCTCCTCTAACTTTTCTGGCTTCGGCTTGTACTTCGACAGCTGACATAGCTCTAGCAGTTAGCTTACAAAATGAGATACGACCTTCCCATGTATCACCATAACTATCATCGCCTATACTCAAAGTGTAGTCTGCATCAAGACCACTACCTGTTACATCGACTGAATCAAGACTAACACCGTCCAAAAATAATTCTGCCGTATCATCTGAGCGCACCAGCTGAAGAACATGTTCTGTACCATCTTCTAAGTTAACGAATGCTCCCACGTAAGGCCAGTCTCCTCCTGCATAATCTGCGCCCAGGGAGCCGCTGGCGTAGTAAACAACAATCCCACCGATATCCCAGCCACTATGATCAAAAAGTACAGGAGCGTTTGTACCATCGGTATCACAGCTAAATACTATTGTAAGTGTGTGATCACCCTCGAACACATTCATACTATCATGATGGGCTTTACTATAGTACTGACCCTCACTGTATCCGCTAAAGTGTCGTGACGGTAATCGATTGCCTTGATATTCCGTGTCGCTAAGCGCACGAGTTGGAGGCGGCGTGCCACTAGGAGCTAGATCATGAGTTGGCTTAGTAATGGTCTGATCTGCTGGATTCAAATAAGAACCCATACCTGTACGATACTCATCATTTTCTATAAGTTGCGCGTCGGAGAAATATGCTTGACCAACTGCTACCCCATCTTCACCTGGAAGTGCCATTACGTATACTTCTGTACCTGCTCCCACAGGTACAATCCCAGAAATAGAATACCTTTGCCATGTCCCTGTAACATAAATACTATCGTTTGCAGCAACTCCCCCTGCGTCTGATTCCATATGGAGCCCAACTACATGATCGTAGTCGGCACGAATCCAAACTGAAAACGTAAAGATCCGTCCAGCAACGTTGCCTATGTTACCAGTAGACACGAAGCGATATCCGCCATCATCCCCTGTGTTGTCCAGCAAATCAGCAGTCACTAAACCGCTGACTGGAGATCTCCACTGATTTGCTGTTACTATACAGGTTCCCCCCATCAGCTTCGGGCCAGCTATCAAATTCAGTTCTATAGGTAAGTAAATTCTCTCCACTAAAGTCTATTAGATTACCGCTACCATCTACCACACCAGTGTAGCAAAATACTATTTTGGGATCATTAGTAGGTGCGTATCGAGGCGAACCTGTAAAAGAAGATTCTATTGCCATGATTATTCCATTGCCTCCTCGGATCTGATTCCTTCTACTGTGCCGTTAGGCCGCTCAACCTTCATTACAGGGGGCTCAAGTTCCTTGCCATCCTTCATAGGCTTAGGGTCATGCTGTAGGGCATTCATCATACCTACAACCTCTTTGTAGGGTCTAGTAGCCAGATACTCAGCTATCATAGTTAGAACATCTTTACAAATACTGAATCTTTGAACGCAATCTTTATACATAATTGTCTCCTTTAATCCGGCATCTTACCTATCTTTAGATTGTTACGAATCGTATCACACATATCTTGGTGTGCTTTTTTTTTAACAGGATTTTT
>SDBS01000014.1_pt1 | contig 112195 bp, 95 predicted proteins | sample 2277091 | NCBI WGS metagenome assembly SDBS01 (sample SAMN10404972, study PRJNA504765) | marine sediment metagenome | isolation source: marine sediment core GS10_PC15, 163 cmbsf | place: Arctic Ocean: Southern Knipovich Ridge | collected 2010
GGCACGGCCGTGATATCCGCCGCGTCGATGCGCTGGTGATCTCGCACGACCATACCGACCACGTCCGCTGCATGGGTATCTATCAGCGGAAGTTCCACATGCCGATCTACATCACAGCCGAAACCCTCAACGCCGCGCGGACGTGGCATCCGATTGGAATGATCGACGACGTTCGCCTTTTCGAAGCCGGCTCGACGCTTCGGTTCGGCAACGTGTCTATTGAAACGATCCGCACGCCGCACGACGGCGCCGACGGCGTGGCGTTCGTCGTCGACGACGGCCACCGCAGGCTGGGAATCCTCACGGACCTCGGGTGCGTCTTCGAGGACCTCCAGAAGGTAATTCGCTCGCTCGACGCAGCACTGATCGAGAGCAATCACGATTTGCAGATGCTCGCCGATGGACCTTACCCCGTCTTCCTGAAGAGGCGCATTCGGGGCCCCGGCGGGCATATCTCCAACATCGAGGCAGCCGAGCTGCTGCGGGCCGGCGGGCGGATGAAGTGGGCCTGCCTGGGGCACCTCTCAGAGCAGAACAATAGCCCTGACCTGGCGTTACGCACGCACCGCGAAACCCTCGGCGGTTGTCTGCCGCTCCACGTAGCCGGCCGGTACGAAGCCACCGACGTCCTTGAAGTCTGAGCCGGCTGCTGTTAGCAATGGTGGGCGACATGGATGAGATTACCCTTTCCAGCTACGGTGAAGTTTCATCCGTTCCATCGCCGGTCAATCGCATGATGGCCGAGTTCGCCTCGGACTTCCGCGACGGAATCGACATCAATGTCGGCGTGGGCTACGTCAATGAGAACACCCTTCCCGGAAAGGAGATTCACCAGGCACTCGGCGAGGTGCTCCGCAGACCCAAGAAGTATCGCCAGTCGCTCAATTACGGCGGGCCGGCCGGCTCGGAGAACCTGATTGCCTCGATCAGACGTTTCCTGATCGACAACCGCGCCGGAGGGCTCAGCGGCCAGGCCCTTGCCGATAAGCAAATCATCATCGGCCCCAACGGCGCCAGCAGCCTGCTGGAGTCGCTGGCCTGCGTGCTGCCGAGGGGCATCGTGGTTACCTCCGACCCGATGTACTACATCTACACCAACCTGCTCGAACGCCGCGGCTTTGAACTGCTGGCCGTCCCGGAAGACGATCAGGGCCTGCGCAGCGACCTGCTGAAAAAGAAACTCGCCGACCTCGGCAGCCGGGCCGAGCAGATCCGCTTCTTCTACGTCGTAACGATCAACAACCCATCATGCACGATCCTCTCCAACCATCGGCGGCGTGAGTTGATTGAAGCGGCCTGGCGCCTCTCGCAGCGTCTCGGCAGGGCCGTACCGGTCATCCTGGATAGAGCCTACGAAGACCTCGTCCACGACCCGCAGGCCGAGCCGCTGGTCTCCGGGCTGCTGAGCGATCCGGGCGGGATAGTCTACGAGATCGGCACGCTTTCGAAGGTGCTCGCCCCGGCGCTTCGGATCGGTTACATGATCGGCCGCGGTGGTGCGTTTCTGCGGGCCATGGTCCAGCGGACGTCCGATGCCGGCTTCAGCGCATCGCTGGTGGCACAGGAGATCTCCAGCTATCTGCTGGACCATCATATCGCCGACCAGCTGGAGAGAGTCCGGGCCGGCTATCGCGAAAAGGCACGCGCCGTTGGCGGCTGGCTGGCGGAATTCCTCGGCGACGAGCTGCAAGCTCTCAGCGGCGGGGAGGCCGGTTTCTATTTCTACATCACCTTCCGCACCGTCGAGACCCACGAGGAGACGAGGTTTTTCCGGTACCTGACACGCACGACCGGCGAGGCTAAAATCGACGGGCCCGCCGAGGCCATCAAGCCCCGCGTGATCTACATTCCAGGCCAGCACTGTGTACACCCCCGCGGCGACCTGGCCGAACTGGGCCGGCGACAACTGCGGCTGTCCTACGGCTTCGAGGAGCTCCAGGCCATCCGGACGGCACTTGGCCTGATGACAGAGGCTATAGAATACGCAAAGCAGAGCTGTTAGGCAGGATCGTTTCGTCTACCGGCGAGGCCTTCGCGCGGGCAGCGTCAGCCCTTGCGACCAAGGCGTTCAATCGACGGTCTGTCGCCACGTGCCCGGCAGAACCGACCCATCCGGCGCCAGCGTCACCTGGAGCTTGAATCGCGCCCCACCGGCGTATCCGATGCCGGTCAGCAGCAGGTAGTCCGTATTATTGTCCCCGTTCTCATCGACCGCCGTCGCCTGCAAGTTGAACTTCCCGGGCCCGATCGACTGATTCACGACCGGATTTGATTGCATCAGATCGCGGATGTCGTCCAGGTCCTGCCAGGCCCCGCTCGATCGATCTATCGTGTACAGCGCCATATCGATCGCCGATACGGCGCAGAGGCGGGCCTGGGCGAGGTCGCTCGTTCCCCGGGCAGCTCTATGCTGAATCCGGGCCGCCAGCAGTGCAGAGAGGCCAATCACCGTCACGATCGTCGCGGCGCCAAGGACCAGCACGTAGATCGAGCCGCGACGGCCGCGGCCGCCCTGCTTGCCCGCGGTCATCGGCAAGTGCTGAACGTCCACCAGGTCTGGCCTTTGCCTGCTCGTATTGATCATAAGATCGCTAACCACCGCTTTGTTGTTCCCTATTTGCGGCCCATTCGATGGCACGCTTCATGAGCGTCTGGCCGTCTGCGTTGAGTGAAGCAAAACCGAAGGCGTCGCCGCCCCAGGGTAGGAGCACGCGCCGGCCGGCGGCCGTGCCGCCCCCATATAGCTGAGCCCCGAGCTCAAGAACGACCAACGATCGCTTGTTGTTCCGCTCGCCACCAACGTTATGGTACTCCCCCAGAACCCTCAGGCCAGGGGCGACACCCGAGGCGAGCATCCACACCGGCTGCACCGAGGAAAATATCGTCATGTAGCCCATATCGAAGGTAGAGGTGATGTAGTGTGAGTTGTCCACGATCTTGAGTTGGTCGCGGTCCTTCGACATGAAATCGCTTGTGGAAAACCCGAACTCATCAGCCAGCTCGATTTCTTCGTTGACCACGCCAATGGTGACGTCCTTGAGCTTGGTGCCGACCTCGCTGGGATCGATCTCCTCGGAAATGTAGGCCACGTTGCTTTGCGAGACGGCCGCATCGAGAGCAGCTTGTGGCGAGGACGCGTTGATCAACGTGACCACGAAGCCCCAGGATTCCATCAGCGTCTGTCTGGCCAGCTCCTGGGCGGTTGGGTTGCCGGCACTGGTCACTACGAAAAGCACTTTCACGGTTCCCTGTTGATCTTGCGGCCAGGCCTCGGTCCGGATGGCCACCAGCGAGGCCATGGGCACGTTGCCGCGCATCACGCTCACTGTGATACGCTTGACGCCCGTAGAGCCTCCCGCTACCTGCGTGAGCATTGCAGGATTCACCCACTCAACGGACACTCTGCGAGTCCACCCTGTCAGATCGGGGATGGCAGTGCCGTCTTTGTCCTGCGGCGGCGAAGAAGACCAGCCGTGATAGTCATCCACGTCGTCCCAATTCCGGCGCGAAGAGGCTCCTTCTCCTGATTCCCGCCCGAATAGCGGGAGATCGTCCAACTCCTCATAGGATTGGCTGAGTATCTCGGCCATCAGGTCCTGTGCGAGCAGATTGCCCTGATTGCGCGACCCGACCAGGTATTGCGTCTTGCTGGAGGCGGCCACGGTGGTCAGTGCGGCTGTGAGCATCACGGCGACAATCACGACAGCAATGACCACCTCGACGAGGGAAAATCCTCGCAGGGCTGGCCCGAGAGATTGACGCTTACGGATTGTCATCGTTTTGCTCGTCATAAGCCGCTGACGTAGTCCGGTTGGTTGAGGACCAGCGCGCCGGTCCGCACGCGCGAGGCAGGCTCCGAGCCGGCGTTCAGCGTGATGGTCACCGAAAGGATCCTGCTGTCACTAGGCGGCGGGGGCGTGGTGTCCGTCGTGATCTTGCCGTAGATGTAGTGCTGTAGCGACTGATCCGAATGGTATAGCCAGTTCGCGCCGGCATTAATTGTTTCAATGTAATCGGAGCCTGCGCCATCAATTTCGACCTCGGCGACTATCGCCGCGCCGGCGCCATAACTGAGGACCAGGCACAGGCCCTGACCCGGGGGCAGCCCCGCAACGTCGTTAAAAGTGAACTCCTGCCAGGTCATACTGTTGCTCAGTGTGCTCTCGTGCATGACCTGTTGTTCAAGGACGATCGGCGTGGGCAGGTTGAACGGGTTGGCCGGCCGGAGCTGTACAAGCGTTTGCCCGTTGGGATTGCCGCTCTTCCTGGCCTTGAACCGCACGCGCGTCACACGCCAGGAGAGAGCATCGGCCGGAAGCGAGGGATTGAAATACTGTCCCGACCATTCATCCGAGTCAATCTGTTTGGCCGAAGTTGCTGATGTGCCGTCGTAGCTGTTGAACAATTGTTCGGGCCCTTCGGTCTGGCCGGGCAGTTGCTGCTGGCTCGATTTCACGTCGTAGGCCAGGTTGAACTCCTCGGCGCTGTCGATGACGTTGACCGCGGCCGAGCCGTCATACTGTCGCGTCAGGGGGTCGCCCGGGTTGCCGGACCACTCGTAGCGGATCGTGTGCTGCTGGCCGTCGCGCTCGACTGTGAACTCGATCGCCGTGGACGAATTCTCAGCCACGGATATGGCCGAGTACAGCTCGGTGGCGATCTGATCGACGATGCTAGCCGCAGCGATGCTCTGCAGGGCGGGGCTGTTGGCGTTGGGAATAGCCTTGCTGGCAAGGAGGACGCTCGAACCGACGGCGATCATCAGGACCGAGACGATCGCGATGCTGACGGTCAGCTCAAGTAACGTATGACCGGCCCGACGGTCTCGTCGCGGCCGGCAGCCAAACTCTCTGCCGAATAAGCCTCTCACTGCACAGTCGCCTTTCCCGTATCCTCGTCGAGCGAAACGGTTTTCCTTATGTCGCCTACCTGTAGGATTACTTGCCCGTCGGTGTCGGGCAGTCCCCATCCGTCGAAGATTACCTCCGCATCGCCACCGAAGTCGGCGTAAATGAGCTGGGCCTGGTAAGGCTGCTGGCCAAAGCGTGTGATGTAGCTGTAGGACATGCCCTTTAGGCCCTCCAGGCCGGGAATGCTTGCCTCGTTGGCTGACAGATCGAAAGTCACCGTCCGGCTTTGGCTGGTCTGGTATGCGTTGCTGCGGGCCAGCTCCAGGTCGGCAACCACCCGCCGGGCCGAGAGGTCCGCGCGATAACGCGCGATCGCCGCCCCGTAGCGCGGCGCCGCAATCGCGGCAAACACGCCTATGATAGCCAGCACGAGCACAAGCTCGAACATGGTCGTGCCGGCAGCACTGCGATGGCGCCGCCAGACGTAGCCGGATATCATGCGGCCACCTCCTGTTATCCCTCTCGGACGGCTGACCATGGGCCCGCCGGCTGTGCGGCGGGCAGTAACAAAACCGCCCGCAGGATCGCCGTCAATCGCGCCCCTGCGAGCGGGTCTAGCTCGCCTGGTTGTGGCTGCCTCCCGCGCTGTCGGAGCGGCTCCGACGCCCCGCCGAGGCAGTCTGCCACGTTCATCGACCTGGCCGGTTGGCCCGCGTCGCAACGAACTTACTTATCAAAGTTATTCGCGTCGTTGCCCCAGATCTGCCCGGTGTTCACGTCGTAGAGCCACCCGATGGTCCCACTACTGCCTGAGTTTTCCCCCGACGGCGGGACCGCGGACGGAGCTGCGAGGCCCCTTTGGTCCTTGTACGCGCCAGTGGGCAGCGGGGGCATCTTGCGGAGATACGGCCCGTACTTGTACGTGTCATCCTTGGTGACGCTGGTAACACCGGCTCCGTCACTGTACTGGGTGAGCTGGTCTACGAACTCGGCCACCGTGGGGAACGCTCCGGTGTGCTCGGCGGCAAAGAGATCGATGGCGTTCCTGAGCACCGCCAGGTCGCCGATCAATGCCGCCTCAGCGGCACCTTCGGCGCCGCGGCTCATGCGGGGAATGGCAATCGCCGCGACGATACCGATGATCACCACTACAATGACCAGTTCAAGCAGGCTGAAGCCCTTGTTCCGCTTACGTCCTACTGGGGACATTTTATTTTCTCCTCAAACCCGGCCCCGACCGGGTGTACTGTCAAAAGCCCTCCGATACCTCTATCTGATCGGCCAGTTGACGAGCCGACTTAATTTGCGCAAAGAGGGCCTTGCGGGCTGCTACTGCTGTGAAGGAAGGATCGGCGTTTCTGGCAAGTTTTCTTGAATAAACAGCTTACCGCCGAAGTTTCTTTCCTTGAGTTTCAGGACCACACGCTGGTCGCCTGATTGGAGCACGGCCGAGCGCTCATCGACGGACACCAGCTTAAAACCATCCAGCTCCTGGTCGATGGCCAGACACGTATCGTCGATCGTGGCGGTGCTGAACATCCCGCTGACGACAATGGCCATGAGCTGGTGGCTTTTGGCGAACTTCTCCGCGGGGCTAAGCTCCGCATCCGGAGCAGCCTTGGAGCGAAACTCAGCCATCCAGGCATCGGAGAGGCTGAAGGCGTCTTGCACGTCGGGGAGGTGTAGGTCGGGTGATTTCGACATCGCCTCAAGCCGCTCAACGAGATGCCGCTTGGGGGGTTCTTCCGCGCGGACCGTCGCGGCCGGGGAGGCCTCGGCCAAAGGCCGGACCTCAGCAGCGATGATCTTCTTGGGGCCTGTCGTACCGGGGCTCAGAAGCGCGCGGTCTATAAGCAGGCCCGCCGCTGCAACCGCAAGGATTGCAACGCACATCTTTTGGCGTTTTGAGAACTTCATGCCATTTGAAGTAAAAGATATGAAATCACCGCACGCAAATTCGGCTGCATTTAATTTCGAGGTGATCCCACCCGGGGTGCGGCGTACCAAAACAAGTCAAAGCGGAATTGGCCGTCTTGATCCGGCTGCTTGGGAGTACCGGACATTTCAAAACAGGCCGCGCCAGTGTCCGGGAAGGCTTCTGAGAGCTCGCGGAGAAATGCCGCGCACTTCTTATAGTCCCCACGCCCCGAGAGGCTAATCGGGACTATATTATACCTGGTGCCTCTGTGGATCTTGCCCACCTGAATGTCGTCTACCGTCAGCCCGCAGTTGTTGCTCAACTTGGTCAATGCCGCGATTTGCCGATTGATGTAACCGGCGGGGCGAAGGATTATTCCGCTCTCGGTGAGCGATTGGCGCACTGCTGCCAAATGCTTCTTGTGGGCGGAATCCACTGCCTCCAGTTGCGAGGCCTTACGCCGCTGAACTTCCAGCTCGTCCCACTGTTGGGCAACGGCAGTGCGCTGGCGCATAAGTGGCCGTAGCACAGCAAGGTAGGCAACGAGGGAAATTCCGATACAAAACAGAATCCCCGCTGCGTCGCTGCGCCAACACGACCATCTTTTCGCGTCCGATCGCCTCATCGTCCGGCGTGTCCTCAGATCGAGCACTCGATCTCAAATCCCACGGCTTCACTGCTAAGGAAATCCTGGCGATTGCTCTTGACCAATTTGACTTCCTCGAACAGTGGAATCTGCTCCAGTCGCAGCACGAACTGCGAGACAGCCGTCTGGGTCCGGCCGAAACCGCTCAACTTCAAGCAGTATCGCCTTTGGCCAAGGGGAATATCTTTTGCGGAAAGCTTTGGTGAGGCTGTCTTGGCCCCTGAAGAGTCTTCCTGCTCGGCCAGTGGGCTCAATTTGCAACCATCCAAGACTACTTCGTCGCCTAGTTTTTGGGCGAGCAGGACAAGCAGCGTGCTCCAGTCGGGTTGATTGCCCATTGCCCTGCTGGCTTGCAGGGCTGCTTCGGCCTCGGCAAGCTCCTGCTGGAGGGTGTCGATGGAAAGTTGGTAATCCTTGGCTTGCTCCCCGACGGCTTCCAGCTCGTTAGCCAGCGCGACGTCGCCGCCGCTCCAGATCACATAGCCGCCAACCGACATCGCGACCAGGACCGACGCATAGGCCAAACAAAGCGCGGTCCAAACGCGCAGGCGCACTCGGCGCCGTTTCTTTGCCAGTCTGGCATCCGGCACAAGGTTCACGTTAATCATTGTCCGAGCCCTCACCAAATTGCGCCAGGCCGATCGCCAGCGTAAGCGCCGGATTGCTCGATTTGTCCAGGATCGAAGAGCGACACTCGGCCAGATCGGCCGGCCGAACTATCGCCACTTCCATCTCAAGTGCTGAGGCCAAGTGTTCGGTCAGTCCTGGGATGATCGCACAGCCGCCGATCAGCAACAGCCGCATCGTGCCGTTACTCGGATACTGATGAACTGCATAAGAAAACGGGGCCTGCAGCTCCTTCGCCAATGCGTCGAAGTGTCTGGATAGCACCCTGGTAAATTCCTCCCGGGAGGGCTGGTCCAACTCGTGCCCTCTTGCCTTGCAATCGAAGCCAACAGTAGCCAGGAAACCCTCGGCAGTCTCACCGTTCAACCGAAACGTCCGGTCAATCGCCTCCAGCAGGTTCGCCATGCCCACCTCGCGGAGAACTCGTTCATATGCAACAACCCCGCCATATACTATCAGCAAGCAGGCCGATCTCCAGCCGATGTCCAGAATCGCGGTGATGCTCGGATCGGGCAGGAGCATCGGCCGACATGCCCTAACCGCCGCACAGGCATGCACATCGAGGACCACCACGTCCAAATTCGCACGCTCGAATGCGTCCAGGAGCTTGTCGGCCTCTGCATGCGCGCAGCCTACAGCCAAGACCTGACAGGATTCCTTCGGACGGGCAGAAGCAGGCACGTCCCAAAACAACATCTTGAACGAATCCGGGGCGACTTTGTGCATGCGCGACAGCTCCATGCGCGCAATCTGATCGAGCGGGGCACCGGAACTTCGCGGGGGCAGTTCCAGAATCCCAGTCAGCAATTTCTCTGCCGGTACAGCCAGGACCACGTCCTTGCCACGAAACCCCTGCCGACGAAAAATGCTGCAGAGGTGGCGGATCTCCTCACCGCCGATATCGGCGCCCGCTTCCATTCTGGGAAAGGAGCTCAGCGCAGCAATACGCCAGCCCTTGCGTGATCGCCGCAACTGAGCGGCCTTGACCTGCCGCGACCCGATATCGATGCCGATTGGCGTCAAAGATGATCGACCAATACATCTCACGGTCCGCCCCCCTGTACCATCGCAGTCAGATCAAATAGAGGCGTGAACAGGCTGATGGCCACAACACCGACCAGCAACCCCATAAATACCAGGATGACCGGTTCAAGGATGCTCATCAGCGACCGGACGACAATTTCGTTTTCGTCGTCGAGGAAATTGGCAATGTCCAGAAGCAGCGTCCCTAACTTGCCGCTCTTTTCGCCATTGCGTATGGCCTCATAAACGGAAGGACTGATAAGCTTGGTGTCGGCGAAGGCCGAAGATATCGGCTCGCCCCGCGAGACCAGATCTTCGGCATTCGAGATCAGTCGGCTGTAATTGGCGTTGCTGACAACGTTTCTTGTAAGCCTAAGTGCTTCCAGTATAGGCACATGCCCTTCCAGCAGCAGCCCGAGCAGGCGAGTGATCCGAGCCATGGCGAAGTTCTTGATAATGCCTCCAATCTGTGGCAGCCGCAGCACCGCTGTGTCGCGGGCAAGCTGGCCGGCCGGCGTCGTCCACCACGCCCTCAGGGCGATGGCCGCCACGGCCACCACCAGCATGATGGCCCACCAGTAGGATCGAAAGCTCACGCTGACAAACAAAAGGGCTTTCGTGCTCGCCGGCAGCGGGACATCCAATGTCTCGAAGAGTCCTGCGAACCTCGGGACCACAAAGGCAAGAAGAGCTGACAGCACACACGTGGCTATCACCATCAGCAAGCATGGGTAAATCATCGCGCCAACCACGGAGTTGCGCACGTGTAGCTGTTTCTGCTTGAAACAGGCCAAACGATTGAGCATCCCCGGCAGGTCGCCGCTGGATTCGCCCGCGGCAATGAGGCTACAGTAGGAAGAATCGAAGTAATCCGGATGGACCTCCATCGCCTCGCAAAGCGCGGTTCCCTCTTCCACGCGGGCACGAACGCTTGAGACGGTCTCCTGCCAGGGACCTTCCTTCAGTTGGCGCCGCATCGCTCCAAGCGCTTCGACCAGCGGCGTGCCGGAGGAAACCAGCACGGAAAGCTGCCGCGAAAACAGGGCCAGCTCCCGGAGCCGACGGGTGTATCCAAGCCGCTTGGTCGGCTTGCTAGTCTTGCTAGTAATGTTTGCCCGTGAGGCCGTCCCTTCGCTGATGTCAATTACGTAAAGCTGCCTGCGCCGAAGCATCTCCGTGGCGCTGTCAAAATCGGAGGCCTCTATCGTGTCGGCAAACTCCCGCCCCGACCTGTCGCATGCCCGGTAGGTAAGTATCATGCCACTTCCCTCTTCGAGCGAGGCCCACCGTTCTGACCAGATCCGGGTTCGGCGCCGTCCTCGGCCTCTACCTCCATATGAGCAACAGAAAGGACCTCCTCCAGCGTGGTCTTGCCGTCCATCGCCACCAAGACGCCCTCTTCGCGAAGCGTCAAGACGCCCTGTTGGCGCAACTTCTCACGAAGGGCGTGAGTTGGAGCTGCTTTATGGATCAACCGTCGCAGCTCAGGATTGACCTCCATGACCTCAAAAACGCCCGTTCGGCCCTGGAACCCGCAGTTATGACACTGCTGGCAGCCAACACCTTTAGAGAACACACGACTGGAGTCTTCTTCAATTCCGGCGTCTTTGAGGACGTTCTCGGACGGGTAGTATTTTGTGACACAACTCGAGCAGATCGTCCTTGCCAATCGCTGAGACACCACTCCGTTTAGAGCACTGGAAAGCAGGTAAGGCTCAATGCCCATGTCCAGCATTCTGGCAACTGCGCCGGGCGCGTCGTTCGTATGGAGCGTGGCCAGAACCAGATGCCCCGTTAAGGCTGCCTGTACGGCCACTCGCGAGGTCTCTTCGTCGCGAATCTCGCCGACCATGATGATGTCCGGGTCCTGCCGCAGAATGCTCCTTAAGGCCCGGGCGAACGTCATGCCGATCGACTCCTGAACCTGAATCTGATTGATCAGGTCCAACTGATATTCGACCGGATCCTCCACGGTAACGATGTTTCTCTCCCGAGATCGAAGAAGGTTCAGCCCGGAGTAAAGTGTCGTGGTCTTGCCGCTGCCTGTCGGGCCGGTGACCAGAACCAGCCCATAAGGTTGCTTCAGCATCCGGCGGAAGGCCTCCAGGGTCTGTGGCCTGAAACCAAGCTCCTCCATGCGGATGGTCAGATTGGCCTTATCGAGTATGCGGACGACCAGTTTCTCGCCCAGGATCGTCGGCATGCTCGAGATGCGCAGATCGATCTCGCGACCTTCAGCTACGATCCGAACACGTCCCTCCTGGGGAAGGCGCTTCTCGGCGATGTCCATCTGTCCAATCACCTTGATCCGGGAGGCCATGGCGGCATGCAATCCGGGCGGAGGTGTCATCAGGTCTCGCAGCACACCGTCAATTCGGTATCGAACCCGCGTGCCTTTCTTTTCCGGTTCGATGTGGATGTCGCTCGCCCCGTCCTTAATGGCCGTCAGCAGCGCCATGTTCACCAGGTTTATGATGGGGCTGCCTTCCACCATCCTGTCCAGGTCCGTCGAGGGCCCCTCATCAACGATTTGGCTCTCGACAACCTCGACGTCCGACTCGGCCAATGTCGCCAGAAACGAATTGATGTCCGCATCGCCGGCCGAATACTTCTTGATGAATTCCAGGATGTTAGCCGCTGGAGCCAGGACAGGCCGAATCTTGCAGTTGACCAGTTGTCGGAGCCGATCGATCTTCGGCAGCGACTGCGGCTCGGCCATCGCCACGGTCATAGTCTCGTGCACCTTGAACATGGGTACGACCATGAGCCGTTCGGCCTCCTCCTCGCCGAGCAGCTTAAGCAGGGCCGGATCGATCAGGCCGTGACGGAGTTGACAGGTCGGCACACCTAACTGCCGCCCCAAGACGCGCAACATTACAGAGTCATTGATAAGACCCTGCTCGACCAGCATTTCGCCGAGCATCTGCCCGCTGGCCTTCTGCTCGGCGAGCATTCGGCCGAGTTGCTCCTCCGAAATGACGCCCTCTTTGACAAGGGCCTCGCCGAGGCGCATTCTCTTGCCATCTTGCGTCACAGAAAACTCCTCACGGCCGAGTTCGTGTCCTCAAAATGCTCAAAATGCGAAGACAAACCCGTTAGCTCGAGGACCTCCCTTAGTGTCCTGTCGACCGCGCAAAGTTTGAGCCACTGACCGCTCTTGCCCATTTCGTTGGTCACGTCCACCAGCGACTCCAGCCCCTTGCTGTCCACAAACGGAATCCCCGAAGCATCCAGGACGATCCGCCCAAGGTTTTCCTTAAGAACCTCCAGTAGGCGTCTCTTGAATTCCTCGGCGTCCGCCTCCAGAAGCGGACCGTCGGGTTTGAGCACGGCCACCGCCCCGCACTTTTGCTCTTGAACCTTCACGCTACACCGCCTCCTCGGAAAGCGGCAGCATCAGTGTAAAACTGCTGCCCTTATCGGGCTCGGACCGAACAACGATGTCGCCGCCGTGAAGACGAATAACCTCCCGCGCCAGCGTCAGGCCCATACCCGAGCCGGTAATGTTGGCATCTTGGACGTTCTTGGCGCGATAAAACTTCTCGAAGATCTTCTCTGTTTCCGCCGGGTTAATGCCTATGCCCGTGTCGGTGACCTCAATGGAGATCCGGCTCCCGGCAACCGTCACGTGGACGGTAACTCGTCCGCCCTTGGGCGTATACTTCAGCGCGTTGCCGATCAGATTGTGCAGCGCCAGTGCAACCTTGTCGCGGTCGGCCTGCAAGACGGGAAGCTTCGGAGGCAGATCAAAGGTAAGCTTGATTTGCTTTTCTGCAGCTTGCGGTTCGTAATCGGCCTTGAGTTGTTCCAACAGTACATCCAGACGCACATCATCCCGCTCGATCTTGAACGAGCCGGCCTCGATCTCCGAAACAGACAGGATGTCGGATACGATGCGCTCCAGCCGCCTCGATTCTTCGTTAATGACGTTGAGGGCCTTGGCCCGTACCGCCGGATCGTCATCCCCATCCACCAGAGCGGTCTCAACATACAATCGTATGTTCGTCAAGGGGGTTCGCAGCTCATGTGTTGCCTGGGCCAGAAACGTGTTTCGGGCCTCCTCCGCCACCCGTTTCTGAGTGATGTCTTCTATTACGATCATCGCCACCCCGGTATCCTCACGGCGAACTGGTCGAATGATGAACCGTAGGACGCCCCCACCCGCAGATCCATCCTGTTCGACCTCGAAGATATTGCGCCTGCTTGTCGGGCCGGTAGCGGCGATGTGGATCGCCTCCAGGATCTTCTCATCTTTGACGAATTGAGCGAGGTTTGCCCCCAACAGTTCCTCCCGTCTGGTTTGAAGGAACACTGCCGCCGCTCCGTTTGCGTACTTAACCTGCTTGTCTGCGTCGACGACAATCAGCCCCTGGGACAACGCATCGCAAACGGCTCCTAGATCGCCGCTTGTCCCGTCTCGATCCTGGAGCGCCTCCTTGACCTTTCCCAAGACTATTTGCTTGGTGAGGTCTTCCCTTTCGGCCAAGAGCTCGTTCCAGGCGTCCGCCTCCGGGCCAAGTTCCGGGCCGACCTCCAGAGCGGCGGAGCTTTTCTGGCCGCCGGCGATTGTCAGCAGCGCCTCTCGAACCGCCCCAATGCCGCGAAACCTCGACCTCGCGCGCCGATAAATGAGCAGCAGCACGGTCAAACCCGCAGCGGCCATAATACCCAGACCGGTCTGGTCGCCAAGCTTGCTGATCGCCGGACTTACAATCGTGGCAGACATCTCCAAAGATGCTCTACCACGTCCGAGGATTTCCAGGGGCCAATTCAGCGAAAGCTTACCGTCGTGTAAGGATTCCTCGTAGACGCTCGGCACGTCGGACCACGAATCCGCAGTCCAGGCAAGGGTGATTTTGCTGGGGTCGGCGTCGGCAATAACCTCGCCGTCAGGCAGGACGACACGGCAAGAATCCAGATTGTGACTCAGACCCGCTGTGGCAATTACGCATCGTAGCGCAGAGACCTCGCCGGCGGCCAGCAGCGCCTCGGTCGTCCTGGCCAGCGATTCGCCAACTGCTCGAAGTCTGTTGGTGTCGACCGTCCGGGAGAAGTCGCGTTGCGCCTTGAACGTCCACCAAAGTGACCCAGCCATCGCAGCCAGGAACACTCCAGCCACCCCGATGCCCACCAAGGCCACCACAGACTCTCCGCGCAAGAGCAGTCGTCGTCCCGAGGCCGAGTCCCTGACAACTGGCCGATGGGTCTCCATTAAATGTTCCTCACTGATTGCTTGCAGCTCCAACAATGAATTCTTCGGCTTTCTGCAACAAGACTTTAGCAACGCCAGGCCCGGCTGGGCTTGACATGCCGTCTCGTAACAGATACCAAAGCATTCTGGCGCGGTTGGAACCGTCATTCCGGCCTGGACCCTCTCCATCGGAAAGAGGCGCCTTGATGGCCAAGGGAAAACCCATTCCCGGCTCGAGACTGCGGATCCGCACGTTTGCGGATTACTTCCCCTTCGGTCCAGCACCTTTCGTCATCTTGTTGATGACAGTCTTCGCCAGCGGGTATCTGGTATTGCATCCGATCCCCCGCAGCGAAGCCAACCTGCGACTCTGGACCTTCACTTCGATTCATTCCGATGCGTACATCAAGGGGGCCAGGTCGTTCGAGGAAAAGCATAAAGCTGCGAAGGTAAAAATTGAACTGTTCCATCTGGAGGCGGCGACCAGCCGGCTGCGCTCGGCCTTCTGGGCCGATCTGGACGTTCCGGACCTCATTGAGATGGAGATTTCCAGAGCTGGCAGCTTCTTCCGCGGACCCATCGACCAGGTTGGATTTGAGGACCTGACGCCTTTCCTGAAACAGAGCGGCCTGCTGGATCGCCTGGTGGCAGCGCGCCTGGCGCCCTACACCAACCGCGGCAAGATCTTCGGGATTCCCCACGACGTGCATCCGGTGATGCTGGCCTATCGCGCCGACCTGGTCGAACAACTTGACATCGACGTCGAGAAGCTCAAGACCTGGGACGACTTCATCCGGGAGGGCCGCAGAGTGACGATCCTCGGCAAGCGGTACATGCTCAACCTCTCCCGAAGCCTTTGGTACAGCATCGAGATCCCACTGTTCCAGAAGGGCGGCGGGTACTTCGACGCCAACGGCGGGGTCATCTTCGACAACGAAACTGCCATCGAAACTATCAAATGGTATGTGCCGCTCGTTGCCGGTGAGAAACGGATCTCGGCAGACCCAGGTATGTTCGGACCGCCGTGGGTGAGATCCGTCGAGGACGGTTACTGCCTGTTCTTTTTCTGCCCTGACTGGAAGAGCCGCCAGACGGAAAAGCAGGTTCCCTCCATGAAGGGCAAGATGAAGCTGATGCCGCTACCGGCGTTCGAGCCCGGCCAACGGCGCACCAGCACGTGGGGCGGAACCATGCTGGGCATCACAAAAAAGTGCGCCAACAAGGAATTGGCGTGGAAGCTGGTCCAGCATCTGTATACCGATCGCGAGTCGCTGGCGAAGCTGTTTCGGGAGACTAACATCCTGCCAGCCGTCAAGGACGTTTGGGACCACCCGGCCTTTCAGCAACCCAAGGAGTACTGGTGCGGCCAGCGGCTGGGCGTGGAGTATTCCCGGCTGGCCGAGGAGGTTCCGCCGCAGCACTCCAGCCCGTTCTTGACACTCGCCAAGAGCGAGCTCGGCAAGGTTGTCGCCCAGTGCGCGATATACTACGAAGAGACCGGCGAGGAGGGTTTCGACCGCTACGTCAGAAAGGCCGTGGCCAAAGCTGCAAGCGTCGTTCGAAGGCAGATGAAAAGGAATCCGTTCTAACCATGGTACGGCTTGGCTCCTTTCGATATGGAAGCAAATGGGCGCCATATCTTTTCACGGCGCCGTTCTTGGCGGTATTTCTCGCCTTCGGACTCTATCCGCTTGTAAAGAGCGTGATACTGGCCTTTTTCATCACGAGCGGGCCAACGTCGCGCGTATTCGTGGGCTGGGAGAATTTTCGTTTTCTCCTTACCGATCCGAGGTTTGGCAAGGCGGTTGCCAATACACTCATTTTCGCCGTCTGTTCGATCTTCGTGCAATTGCCGCTGAGCCTGGGCCTGGCGCTGTTGCTAAATTCCAAGCGGCTGATCGGGAGGAATTTCTTTCGCCTGAGCTTCTTTTCGCCCCGCCTGGTCGGCATGGTTTTTGTCGCGGTGCTGTTCTTCCAGATATTCGCGCCGCGGTACGGCATCTTAAACATCGTTCTCAACGCCCTGTTCGGCGTCTCTGTGGAGACAGCCTGGCTGAAGGATCCCAGGCTGGTCATGCCCGCGATTGTGATAACGAGTATGTGGCTGTACGTGGGCTTTAACATGATTTATTTCCTGGCGGCCCTGCAAGCGGTGGATCTGGACCTCTACGATGCAGCCAAGGTTGACGGGGCAAATGCATGGCAACGGTTTCGGCACGTGACGCTTCCGGGGATCAAGCCAGTGGCCGTTTTCGTGGTGGTCCTCAGCACGATCGGCTCTTTCAAGCTCTTTGAACTGCCATATCTGATGCTCGAGAACACTCCCGGACCAGACGACTCCGGGCTGACCGTGGTGATGTACCTCTATCAGAACGGTTTTGAAAGTGGCGATCTAGGATATGCCTCCGCGATCGGTTGGTCGCTGGCGCTGGCCGTACTGCTGGTTTCGCTGGTCCAGATGTGCCTAGGCGGAACCTGGAAAAAGGAAACATAAGGTGAGGCGGTTTCCAATAACACGGATCGCGATGTATCTGGCCTTGACCTCCATTGCGGTCATCATGCTTGCCCCGCTGGCCTGGCTGGTAGTGACAAGCTTCAAGAGTCCCGAGGTGTTCTTCTCGCATGCCTTCCCGCCGCTGGAGAAGTTGACGTTGCGCAATTTCCGTCACCTCTTCGGCGAGGTCGACTTCCTCCGTATGATGATCAACAGCATCTTCGTAGCGGGAACGACGACGTTGGTTCTACTGTTCTTCTCCTCGTTAGCGGGCTTTACCTTGGCCAAGTACGAGTTCAAGGGAAAAAGGGCGATCATGGTTATCATGCTGGCGATGCTGATGATTCCCCTCCATGTACTGATGGCGCCGCTCTACGAACTGCTCTGCAAGATGCGCCTGATAGATTCCTATCCGGGGCTGATCATCCCCGGCGTGGCGGGCTTCCTGGGGGTCCTGGGGATATTCCTGTTTCGCCAGTCGATGCTGGGAATCCCGGAGGACCTGCTGCGGGCGGGGCGGATGGACGGCTGCAGCGAGTTTGGCCTCTATTGGCGCATCGCCCTGCCAGTCTCCCGCCCGATGATCGGAGCGTTCTGCCTGATCAGCTTCATAACCACATGGAATGATTTCCTCTGGCCGCAGATAGTCCTCCATACCCGCCAGCGCTTTACCCTGCCCATCGGCCTGACGCAACTGGTGGGCCTCCAGCAGCAGGACTATCCCGCACTGATGGCCGGAACCCTGCTGGCCATCCTGCCGGTAGTGTTCCTTTTCTTCCTCCTTCAGAAGGAATTCCTCCAGGGCCTGACCGCCGGGGCCGTGAAGGGCTAGGGCATCGTTCCGGGCCAAACCGACCGCCATATCCCGGCAGCTCGTGCATTTTTTCGGAGATCGGACACTCCGAAACACCCCCGGAGAAGACCGCTCGATTAGTCCGTAATTTCCGTGATGTTTTCCATATCGCCCAGCACCCCGTTTGCCAAGGCCAGGTACTTGATTTTTGCCGGGTTGTGTCCCAGCAAGCGGCTGCCCACCGCATCGACCGCGACGGGATCGAAGCTGGCCAGGATCAAGCCAAGCCTTTTAGGCGTCCCCGAAAGGTGCATGCCGGCCAGGGCCACGGATGCATCGACAACGCAAAGATCGGGACGCTTGTAGAGGCACACGTCGACGACGGACTTGTGCGTTGACGGTGAGTGAAGTTTGGATTTGTTCCACGAACCGCGATAGTACGGCGCCGGGGCAAGTCCGAACATGTTCTTCATCGCGATCGTTGTTACGGTGAAGCAGTGGTCCTTGAGCACCGGCAGCGAGATGATGAACGCATCGCAGCAAATCTCGGGTATGTAAAACTCCTTTAGTTGCAGGGTGTCTGGGTGCCGCAATTTGACGGCCTTGGCCTCGTTGAAATCAATCAGCCGGATGCCGCACCTGCGGGCCAGTTCGCTGTAGCCGTTGGCCTCGAAGGTGTCTTGCGTCACGCCGTTGCCGCAGCCTTCGCCGATGGCGACCTCGGCGGTGGAGTGATTCCGGCAGTATTTGTAAACGGCCTCGGCCGCCGAGACGTTGGTGGTCACCGGCGGCCCGTCGGCGTTGGTCAGGTTGGGCTTGATGATGATCAGACCGTCTTGGGGGAGCTTCCCGGCCGCTTCGATGAGATCAAGCGCCTTGGCAACACTGCTGTCATAGTCCGTGAACTTCACCTTGGCTACGTCGCTCATCGCTAATCCTCCAGACAACATCGTCGCAACAACAGGCCATCCGTGCAAGCGCCCCTTCGCCAGCACCTCTTGTGAAGCTCCCCTCGCCTGGAGAAAGTTAATCTCCAGTGCGCCTTGTCAAAGCGGCGAGAGTCCGGCAGAATAAGCGGCACCGATTGCCAGCACATTTCCGGGGAAGACGTTCGGTTAAAGGAAAGGTGCCTCTTCGAGGGACTTGGACATGGGATCGATCGACTGGTCAATCGTCTTGGGTTTGTTCCTGATGGTGATCGTCGTGGCCCTGTGGGCACGAAGATACAATCGCAGCGTGGCCGACTTCATGGTGGCCAACCGCTGTGCGGGCAGATACGTGCTGGCGGTGGCCAACGGCATGGGCTGGTTCGGCGCCGTGACCATCGTGGGGTACTGGGAGAGAAACTACGAGGCCGGTTTCGCCCCCATCTGGTGGGGCCTGCTCGGCGGCGGCGTCATGCTGGTGATCCGGATGAGCGGGTTCGTCGTCTACCGTTTCCGCGAAACTCGCGCCATGACGCTCGCCCAGTTCTTCCAGCTCCGCTACAGTCGTGCCTTTCGCATCTTCGCAGGCTTTGTCTGCTTCGGGGGCGGGTTGATCAATTTCGGCATCTTTCCCTCCATCGGGGCGAGGTTCTTCGTCTATTTCTGCGAACTGCCCGAGAAATTTCAGCTAGGAGGCTTTGAGTTGTTCGGCGCGGCCGTCCCGGCCGTGGCGTTGCAAACCGAACCAGTGATCATGCTCGGATTGCTGTTGACGGCGGTAACTTGCACCTTAATGGGCGGGCAGATCGCCGTGATGCTCACGGACTTCTTCCAGGGGATCTTCACTTACCTCACCGTGGTTGTGATCCTGGCGTTCCTCTTCCTGACGTTCGGCTGGGATCAAATCGGCGAGGCGCTGAAGACCGCCCCGCCCGGCCAATCCCTGGTCAATCCCTTTGACACGACGAAACTGCCGGACTTCACGCTGTGGTTCTTCCTGATTCAGATCACACTGCATGCCTACGGGACGATGGGGTGGCAAGGAACGCAGGGCTACAACAGCGCGGCCAGGACCCCCCACGAGCAGCGAATGGCGAACGTTCTCGGCGCCTGGCGAATCATGACGACCGGGGCGCTGCTGCTGTTCGGGCCAATCGTGGTCTACACCATCATGCACCACCCGAACCTGTTCCAGAACATCGCAACGAACGTTCAGGCCTCTCTGGATACCATCGGCAACGAGAACATACGAACGCAGATGACCGTCCCGATCGCCCTGACGATGATCCTTCCGATCGGCTTGAAGGGCATGCTGGTGGCGATGGTGCTGGCCGCCTTCATCTCCACGCACGACACCTACCTGCATTCCTGGGGAACGATGTTCATTCAGGACGTGGTAATGCCCTGGAGGAAAAAGCCCTTTTCTCCCAGAAGGCACATGCTGCTTCTGCGAATCTCCGTTGTCTGCGTCGCAATCTATGCCTTCTTCTTTAGTCTCCTTTGGGATCCGGCACAGAAGCTGCAACTGTTCTTCTCCATCACCGGCGCGATCTTCCTCGGCGGCGCCGGCGCGGTAATTATCGGCGGGCTGTATTGGAGGCGCGGCCGAACGCTCGGCGCCTGGGGCGCCATGATCACAAGCTGCACCGTGGCGCCGGCCGGACTCATACTTCTCAATCGTTGGAAGGTCATCGCCCCCTGGCTGGTGGAAAACCAAGCGAAGCTGGCGTGGCTGCCAGGCAAGGCGGCGATCATTGACATCGCCACAAGGCATGCCGAGAAGTTCCCGCTCAACGCCATGCACATCAGCGGCATCGCCGCATGCTGTTGCGTCATCGTCTACGTCGTCCTGTCGCTGCTGAAGAGAGACAAGTTCAATCTCGAGCGGATGCTGCACAGGGACAAGTACGCGGTGGGGACGAGTTCGTCGCAAGGGAGTTCGCAGAACTCAGGCGCGCCGAGTGAGGTCTCGCAGGAGCCGAGAATTCGTCCATGGCTCAGGCGATTGGGACTGTCCAGGGAATTCACTACGATGGACAAGGTCGTCTTTGCGGTGACAATAACCTGGGCCTTCGGGTGGGCGATTGTCTTCGTGATCGGCTGTTCAATCTACGGCCTTTCCAAGTCCGGCGTGATCAATTTCGATTTCAATGATTCCCTCTGGATCCGCTTCTGGCAGATCAAAGTGTACATCTTGTTCTCCATGGTCATAGCGGTGGTGACACTGTTCCTTGTGGGCGGATTCGCCGATTTGAAGAAACTTGTCATCTCCCTGCGAACCATCCGCCGCGACGAGAGGGATGACGGCATGGTGGTGGGTCGTCTCAACAGGGACGATGTCCCGCTCGAAGAGACCCCAGGCGCGGCAGAGGCCGAAGCGCCAGGCGCCGAAGATGATGCCAGCTAGCCGGTGGCGAAATCATTAGTGCCCGATGGAGCTTAGTCCCGCCGGGCCAATAAGCTTTCAGCTCGCTTGCCGAAGGATCTGTCTGACAAGGGTGGCGTTTTCGAGGGCTTGGTTCTTGTGCTTCTGGAACATGCCGACGATCACCGCATCACCAGCTTTGACATTGTCAAAGGCGTACTGAAATGCCGCCCGCGTGGATTCCGGCGTAGCGCAGTTCCGGCTGGCGGCCATGATCTTGAAAGCAAGGCACGGCTTGCGGACCTGGCGGATGACCTCGGTCATTCTCGCCGGGTCGTCGCCCGGAAACCTATCCGCGGCGTAGGCATCCTGCTCGACGGCCGGTGCTAACTTGTAGCCCCGAGCGAGATTGTAGAAGCAGGCCGCGTAGAAGTCCGTCGGCCAGTCGTTTTCCTCGATGTACTCGATCACCTCGGGGATATGCGTTCCAACCCCAGCAGGCAGGCCCGCCGCCTTGATGGCCTCGACGATCTCCAAAACGCCGTCGATCTTGCCAGCGTGCCAGCAATTATCCGTGTTAGTGCCGTGGTGGTAGATGGCGATCGGCTCGTAGGCGGCGATTTCAGCAACGTTCGACTTAATGTCGGCAAATTCCGATGCGGTCTGGGTGATCCACTGGAGCTGCCCGCCGGCCAGCCGGTGCTCGAGATACGCCCGCATCTGGTGGCGGTCGCCCCGGGAGACGAGAGTGTTTATGCCCCCCCGCCAGCACTCGTCGAGAAGAGCCTGGATGTTCGGCATTGTGTAGTAGGCGACCATCTCCTTATCCAGCTCTTGCGAGACGTGGGAATAGCCGCTAAGCGGGTTTCCGCCGCAGATGAGGCGCGTCACCTTATGCCCGCAGAAATCAATGGTCGGCAAAAGCTCCATGCGTTTCGCTTCCGTCATCACGTCAAGCTTAGCTGGGTCACACCGCCTGAGGCAAGCAAACCCTTCGACGCCTCGTCAAGCGCCGGGACCGACTCAGGCCCCCGGCCAGATGGCGCCGTAAAGGTTCCAGCGCCGGCGGCGGCAGATCGGGGCGTCGATGTAGCGGGCGTCCCAGATGTAGCGCTTGAACGGCCACACCGAGGAGTTCTTGTGGATCTCCACCACCTGCCAGGAGGTGTTGTAGTAGTAATCGTAGGTGTCGTTGGCGTCGGCCTCATCGCCAGGCCGCCCGCGGGATCGACCGTGCCGACTGAGTATACAACACCGCCCACCGGCTTTCGGTGGGCGGTGAAATTGCAAAGGCATCTTTTTCCGCTTAGGCCATCATCGCCTTCCAGCCCTCCTTGAGGTCCTCCAGGCAGGCGGTGACCTCGCGAATCCGCTGCGGGTCGCGCTTCATGTTTGCCTCGTCAAGGTGGACGGCCATGAAATTGTAAAGCTTGCGCAGGTTCTTAGCGATTTGGCCGCCGGCTTCCATGTCCACGGAGGAATTCAGTTCCGAGATAATGGCTTGAGCCTTGTTGACGTATTGATCCTTTTCCACGAATCGCCCCGCTTCGAGTTCCGCCAAGGCCTGCTTGAGAAACTTTATGGCACCCTCGTAAAGGAGGACGATCAGTCGGCCACGCGCCTGCGTGGAAACGGCATTCTCGGCATATGACGTAATCACACTCATAATCTGCCCATCCTTGTCGTCAAATCATTCCCAAAGCCAGGCGCTGCGCCTCGAGCAGCGTCAGTGCCTGTTTCAGTCTTGCAAACTTCAGAGAACCGTCGCTGGACAAGTCATCCACAAGAATTATTCGGCAGAGGCGGAGCTCTCGGGACACTTGGAGTCGCAGGCGAAACCCGCTTAGAGCAGGGTTTGATTTTGAAAACTTCCCTGACCAGCCTCCAGGTCAGCCTGGCTCCGGGGATCTTCCCAACGTATGGACGTATTCTTTGCAAAAAGGAATCCCGATCAGTCAACTTCATTCTCCCGACCCTGTCGAGTTCCGACGGCTCGCGACATACCCACACTGGGTTTATTCGGCCAAACAGTGCGAAAATCTTTCCCCTTTGTGCCCCTCCGACCAATTACCGCCCAGCCGGCGGAGGCAGCGACACCCACTGTGGCTATCGGAACTTGCGTTCCAACGCGTGCTGTGGAAGCTGGATAACAATCGCAGACCGACGGATTCGCCAGGAGTTCATATCCATCCGGGCGCTTCCCGGGAAGCACCGTTGGCCACTTGCTCGCCCCAGAGCTTCCTGTTGGCGGTCATCCGCGTCCGGCAGTACAATGCCTCGGCTGTCTGGCAGCGTCGCCGGCAGCAGAGACGGCCGAGATCAGCGCACTCCCCAAGAAGGCAAAACCTGGCAGGAAGCAGTTGGCTAAAGCTGGCCCCGAACAGCAGAATGGCCTTAAGTGGGCATGTCAGCCGTAAGGCCGCATGAGGGCAAGCGCGTTGCAACGGCGCAGCGCCTTCATCCACATGGAAAATGCAGGATGGACAATGCCGCCGTGAACTCGCGATCTGCCTCATCTTGCCAATGCGAGGTACGGCCGGTCAGTTCCCGGCTGGAGATGAGGGATTTCAAACGACTGCCGCTCCTGGTCTGCGGGCGCCAGCGCGAGTGGGTCCAGCCATTGAAAATCATGCAGAACTGGATCCTGAACCGTCGGCGTCATCCATTCTACGAAGGCGGCAGCAGCGCCAAGGCGGAGTTCTTTCTAGCCAGAAACGCCGGCGGACAGCCGGTGGGGCGTATCGCCGCGATTATCAACCACAGATACGACCAGCACATCCGGCAGCGTGATGCCAAGGCCAAGCCGTCCGGCCTCTTCGGGTTCTTCGATTGCGTCAACTCCGGCCATGTCGCCAAGTGCCTTCTCGAGGCCGCCGCCGACTGGCTGCGCCGTCGAGGCATCAGACGAATGCTCGGCCCGGCAAGTCCGTCACAGGCTTACGAGTACGGCGTGCTGGTCGAAGGGCACGATCGGCCCCACCGCTTCCTGCTGGCATACAACCCTCCCTACTACGCCGATCTGCTCGACGGTGCCGGCCTGGAGAAGGCCAAAGATCTTCTGACCTTTTCGATGGACATGGGGGAGCCACGGTCTCGCGAACTGCTTGAGCGGTTCTTTGCACTGAGCGACGCTGCCAGCGCCGCGCTCCCCAAAGACGTCACCATCCGGTCGGTTGACAAGCAGAACCTGGACGCGGAAGTCCGCATCGCCTGTAGTTTATTCAACCAAATACTCAGCGATCATTGGGGCTACTCGCCCATTACAGACGGGGAGCTTCGGCACATGGCACGCTCCCTCCGTCGGTTCCTCATACCGGATTCGATCCTGATCGCCGAGCAAGGCGGAAACCCCATCGGGGTCGCGCTGGGGGTCCCCGATCTGAACGAGATCATTCGGCGGTTGAAAGTGAGGATCGGCTGGATTGAGCCTCTCGAGCTGCTGTTGAGAGCCAGAAGATGGCGGCCGAAGTGTGTCCGGGTCGTGGCTGTGGGGGTTATCCCCGGGCACGATCGTGCGGGCGTGGCGCTGGCGATGGTCGGACAGCTCACTCGCAATATCCTGGCTCACGGCATCTGCCAGGTTGAAGCCCACTTGGTTTTGGAGGACAATCGCACGATACTGAACCCGTTGCGGCGATACGGTCTTCACCAGACGCGAAAGCATCGAATCTATCGCCTCGACCTCTGAGGAACAACCGGCTCATGTGCCTCAGCCACTGGAAACAGGAACCGACAGGTGAATGAGTACAACCCAACGCGGACAGATCTCTTTGCGCGACTCGGCTTGCTCAAGAAGATCGTTCGCGCGTGCGGACATTTTCTCTATGACGAAGAGGGCACGCGGTATTTGGACTTCCTCTCGCAATACGGCGTGATGTCGCTGGGGCACAATCACCCCGAGCTGCTGACCGTGCTTCAGGAGTACCTCGCGGCACAGCGGCCCTCGATGATCCAGCCTTTCACCCCGCCAGCCACGCAGATGCTGGCCGAGAAACTCAAGGAGATCACTCCCGGGGAGCTGTCCTATACGGTCTTGACGAACAGCGGGGCCGAGGCAACGGAGGCAGCGATCAAGCTCGCCCGCGCCAGGACGGGCAGGCAGACGATCCTCTCTACCCTCGGCGGATTCCACGGCAAGACGCTGGGCGCGCTGTCGGCCACGGGAAACCCCACCTACCAGAGGCCGTTCGGCGCTCCGGCTCCGCATTTCGAGTACGTTCCCTTCGGCGATCTGGAGGCCCTTGAAACCAGGCTCCGGGCCGACGGGGAGAGCATCGCTGCGTTCATCGTCGAACCCGTCCAGGGCGAAGGTGGCATGGTGTCGGCACCGGAAGGGTACCTCGCCGGCCTGACCGCCCTCTGCCGCGACGCCGGCGCGTTGACCGTATTCGACGAGGTCCAGACCGGGCTCGGGCGAACGGGGTCGCTGTTCGCCAGCGCCGGCGAAGCGCCGGACATCCTGCTTCTCGGAAAGGCGCTCGGCGGCGGCCTGATGCCGATCGGCGCATGCGTCTGCACCCCAGATGCCTGGGACCATACATTCGGGCTGCTGCACAGCTCGACGTTCGCCGGAAACCAGCTTGCCTGCGCCGTCGCAATTAAAGTCATCGAGCTGCTCCTCCGCGAGGACCAAGAACTCATCAAGACGGTCGCCGAGCACGGAAAGTATCTTCTCGGGCGTCTGGAGGAGCTCGCCGGCCGATATCCAGATACCATCAAGGACGTGCGCGGTCGCGGACTGATGGCCGGTATCGAGTTCCGGAGATATGACGGGAGAGATTCGTATGTAATGGCCTTCGCGAGCATGAACGGGCTGCTGACAGCTCTGTTCAGTGGGCACTTGCTGAACGTCCATCAGCTCGTGACCGCCCCGGCCTTCAACGACTCGCATTTTCTCCGGCTGGAGCCCCCCTTCACCGTTGGCCCTGCGGAGATCGACCAAGCCGTCGGGGCGATTGACTCACTGTGCGCTGCCATCGAGCGCGGCAACTACGCTCACGCTTTCCGATACGTCACCAACATGGGCAAGCTGACCCGCCCGCCGAAGGGCTTTGCCCCGGTCGTGCCCGTTCCCCGTCGGCGGCCGGAACCAGCCGACCCGCACAAGCGCCGGTCGTTCGCCTTCCTGGTGCACTACACCACCGAGCAAGACCACTTCCTGACCGAGCCTTCCCTACGAAACTTTACGCCCGAGGAGTTCGGCCGATGGCAACACTGGGTAGCCGATATCGGGCCGGGTGTGATCCATCACGTTGAGAACTTCACACTCGCCGATGGGCCCGGGGCCGAAGGCTGGCTGCTCGTCGTCCCCTCGACACCCGGGCAGTTGCTGGAAGCGCCGAGGCGGGAGATTCTGGACATCTTCCAGCGGGCGGCTGCCATGGCCAGCAACCGGGGCGCGGGAATCCTTGGGCTCGGCGGCTTTATTTCCATACTGACCCGCGGGGGCGAGAGCCTGGTCGGCAACGACATCGCCATCGACACCGGCAGCTGTCTGACCAGTCTGATGGCTGTGGATGGCATCTGCGAGGTCGTCGCCGAGCGGGGAGGGGAGCTCTCGACCCTGCACGTCGCCGTGGTCGGGGCCACTGGCGCCATCGGTCGACTAAGCGCGATGATGCTAGCCGATAAGGTCGCTCGCATCACGCTCATAGGCAACCCCCTAAGCCCCGACGCCCACCCACGATGCAAAGCGGTCGCCGGAGATATCTATTCGCGCTTGCTTGGTTGCATCGACCGGCCGGATCGGTCGTCCCAAGACCCTCCCGGCCCAATGGTGCAGAGCATCGACAGGGCGCTCCGCGCCATGGACCGGACGGCAAGCAGCTCGCAAGGTGAAGGGGGAGGAAGTTTCCGGCGGTCTCTTCAGGCACACGCGGCGGCCGGAGACAGTGACGACATGTTCAAACTGGCCGTCGCGATGGAGCGAGCCTTCGAGGCGGCTGGTCTAGAGCCGCCAGTGAGATACACTTGCGACCTCGACGGGAGCCTGAAAGAGGCGGACGTGATCCTGGCGGCTGCGAGTTCCGAGCGTCCTCTGATTCACTCCGGGCACCTCAAGGGCGGCGCGGTCGTCTGCGACGTAGCCCGACCGTCAAGCGTGGTTCCAGCCCTGTCGGACCAGCGCGACGATCTGCTCATCTTCGCCGGCGGCTTGGTAAAACTTCCCAAACCGATCGAGTTTGGATCAAACCTCCAGGGGCTCCCCCCCGGCATTGCCCTGGGATGCCTGGCCGAGACAGCCCTACTGGCGATCGAGGGCGACTACCGAGACCACAGCATCGGACGAAGGCTCGACCTCGCCGAAGCGGAATACATCCGCAGCCTCGCTAAGAAGCACGGCTTGCGCCCGGCCCTGCCGCGCCACTACTCAGAAGGCAAAGCGGCCGCCCAGCCGCGCCTCCAACGTTGAGTCGGTCGCTCCCGAACCACCTAACGGCCGAATACCGCCTTGGATCCAAGCCCCGCAGCCCGCGCCGACAATTACCTATTCAACGATCGCGGCGGCATAACCAAGAACCGACCGCCGCGGCAACGGCGAAGATGCGGCCGGCCAGCCCTGCGCTATGGCTTCAACATGCCGCGGCGGATGAGCTCCTCTGCAATCTGAACAACGTTCAAGGCCGCACCCTTGCGAAGGTTATCGCACACGCACCAGAGCACAAGGCCGCCGTCGCTGCTGGTGTCCCGGCGAATTCGCCCGACGAGGACCTCGTCGCGGTATTTCAGCAGGTCGAGCGCCGTCGGATAGGTTCGCTCGTTCCGGTCGCCGCGCGGGTTCTTCCCGGCCGGTTCGTCCATCAGCACAACGCCTGGCGCGTCGCGCAGGATGTCGCGGGCCTCGTCGGGCGACAATCGCCTCTCGGTCTCAATCCATACGGCCTCGCCATGCCCGACGAAGACGGGCACGCGCACGGCCGTTACTGAAATGCGGATGGACGAGTCGGCGAGGATCTTGTGCGTCTCGTGAACCATCTTCCATTCTTCGCGCGTGTAGTCGCCCTCCATGAAGGGCTCGATGTGCGGGATACAGTTGAAAGCGACCGGCCGCGCGAACACCGTCGGGTCGAAGGGGATCTCCTCGAGTGACTCCAGCGCCGGTGGAGTCTGGGCCTTCAGTTCCTCCGGTCCCTTCGCCCCCCAGCCGCTGGTGGACTGATAGGTTGAGACGACGATCCGCTTGATGCGCGCGGCCCGATGCAGCGGCGCCAGGGCTACGACCAGTTGGATGGTCGAACAGTTCGGGCTGGCGATGAAGCGGTTATCATCGGCTATCGCCTCGGAGTTCACTTCCGGAACCACCAGTGGCACGTCCGGCGCGAGGCGAAAATCCCGGCCGTTGTCGATGCAGATGGCGCCGGCCTTTTCGGCGGTCTCGCGCCAGGTGACGCTCGCGCCCTTGGCACCCTCTTTTCCTGCGAAAAGGACCACGTCCGCGCCGACGAACACCTCGGCGCCCGTCTCCTCGACAAGCAGCTTTTCTCCTGCCAGCGTTTGGGGCCGCTCGCGAGTTGCGGCTACGCGCGGAGGCCACTCGCACGGGAAGCTACGTTCCTTCAGACAAGTCACGATCGCCTCGCCGACCAGACCAACGCCTACCACTGTTACCCTAAGTGCCATCGCTGTCTCACTCCTTTGTCCTGTGTCTGCTACGTTCGGGCCCAAAAACGAAAAAGCCCTGCGTCCAGCTCGGATCGCAGGGCCTGTTGGCTGTGAGTATGCGCGGACCCTACGATCCAGGAGGCGGCTTGGCCGTCGTGGCGCAGACGGTGAGCATCTGGGCCGATAGATCAGCCACCCTGGACAGCAGGATCCCACTCATTTCAGACTTACGGTTTTGCATTTCGCACACAGCCTTCTTTCGACGACCGTCGCCGGTCGTCTTTAGTCATCCTACCACATCCACGTGTTTCTGCAAGCCCTCTAAGGCCACATCTGCTTGAGAGCGTGTCATCACCAGACCAACCGCTCGAGCAGATCGATAAGCAGTTCGTGCGGTACCTCACCAACGGCGCAATAGGTGTATCCGCGCAGCTGCAACGTAACCATGTTGCATTTTGCGAAGGAACCGGCCATGTAGGTATGGCCGTCGCGCCGTAGGGTATCCATCATTCCCAACGACTCGGGCGACTCAGTCACCACGATGACAGATATGACGCCTCTGGGTGTGTCCACAACATAGCTTCCCACCGGCTTTCTCCTGAAGTGGCTCACGCAACAACCCCGAAGCGACATCCCTGCGTCAAGTCGCGGAAAGGCGGGCTTGAAGCCGAGCTTGTCCTTGAGGAATCCCGCAAGTGCCTTCGGATCAGCATCCGAGTAAAGCTCCGTGTGCGGCGAAAGGTTATGCTGGTGGAGTTGAAACAGTTCAACCGGGGCTGCCATCGCCGATTCCGGCTTTGTAAGAACAAGGAATACGGTAATGCCGATCAAAAACACCGCAGCCGCTGCGGTCAGCGGCAAGGCCCACCGGTAAAGCCGGACAGTCCTGTCGCTTCCAGAGTGACTACTCGTCGGCTTGCGAAGTATGGGTCTGCTTATCTGACTGCGGACTCGCTCGGTGAGCTCCTCGCTCGCGTGAACAGCGTCGAACGCCGATCGCAGCCGGGAACGAATCACGCGTCGTTCAGCCAATCTATCCCTGCAAAGCCGGCACTGGGCGACATGGTCGCCCTCCGCCGTTCTGCCCTGCAGGATGTCCTCAAGTTCTTCGTCGTTTAAATGTGTCATCGATTGCGCTCCACCAGGCCCAAATCTTTCGCGTGGGCCAACAGCTTCGCTCGCAAGGCCGAGCGCGCCCGGCTTGAGCGGCTCTTCACTGTTCCGACCGCCACGTTCATGATCGCGGCTACCTCTTCATGATCAAGTTGCTCAACATCGACCAGGAATAGCGTCAGCCGCTGCTCATCCGGCAACTGCTTCATCGCACGAATCACGTCCTCATCGGAGAAGTTCTCCAGGATATCAGCGGCATTCGTCCAGGCGGTTTCCTCTTCGCGCGGGGTTTCAGCCAGCAGGGCCTCGTCGAGAGACAGCTGCGGCCCAACGATCTTTCTGTGGCGCAATTCATCGATCCAAATATTCCGCAGTATTCGCAATAGCCAGGCCTTACAGTTTGTTCCGATCTGGAACGAATCAAATCGCTCCAGCGCTTTGGTGAACGTATCCTGCGCCAAATCCTCCGCCTTTTCCTGCCGTCCGCACAGCGCAAAGGCAGTTCGGTAGACAGCGTCTACGTAAGGCATTGCAGCGTTTTCAAATTCGCTCCTATCGGCCATTAAGACCGTGGCTTTTCGCCACCCTCTAAACGTCTGAGTCTCTCGAACCGTTCCGTGGAAAAGCGCATGCCGCGGCAGTTTCAGCAGCTATGTTGAACAAACAGGGGTTCGGCGTCAAGCAAACGACTCTGCGAGGGTCAGCAGGTCGAGCGGCAGGGCTTATTCGATGCGCCGCCTCGGCTGAGATTCATCAGGCGGGCCAAGGAACTGGGTTTCTCCCTGAAGCAAATCAGTGAACTTCTGGATCTAAGTCTAGACCCCGAGGCGATGTGTATCGACATCAAGAATCGCACCCAATCGAAGATCGCCGCAATGGATCAGAAGATAAGGGCCTTCAAGAAGATGAAACGATCTCTCGGCAAGCTTCTGGCCGCCTGCGACGGTAGAGCTTCTGTCGCTGCGGATGAGTGTGCCATTCTGGCAAGCCTCGATCGTAACTCATGCCTGACCTTGGTGACCGGGCGAAAACTCTATGGCGATGACAGTAACGTCGTCCTCGGGTTCTCCGGAGGAACGAATGGAGACTTCATTCATGATGAAAGCTACTTGATCGGCAAGGGACTTATCAGAAGACCGTCGCGTGATCCGTTCCAGCCCGGCTTGTCCCAGCTTGTTTGACGGCATTCCGGCCTCTGTTGCCCCGTCGCTGTAAAGGAAGATTCTGTTGGTGGGGTGCAATTGTATCGTCTCGCTCAACCATTCCGCCTCCGGCAGCACACCCAACAGGGGCCCTGTTGGCGGCAAGTATTGAACCTCTTCTCCGGCTGCCAGAAGTCCTCCAGGATGCCCGGCCCCGCAATAGGTCCAGGTGGAATCCTTGGGCCTCCAGATGCCAACACAGGCCGTCACAAACTCCCCGCCTGAAATGCAGGCCAGTAAGTCCCCATTGACAAGCGAGATCGCTTTCCCCGGATCGGCTTGCTCTGCAAGCCTGCGGTGAAGGGACATTTTCACAACACCGGTCAACAAGGCGGCGCTGATTCCGTGTCCAGCAACATCCAGGACCACGAAGGCGGTCCCATTGTCCGGCAGGGCAAAGATGTCGTATAAGTCACCCGCCACATGCCCCACAGGGTGATACTCTGTTGCGACGATCAAGCCCGGCAAGGACGGAAGGGACGTCGGCAACAGATTGGCCTGAATTCGCCTGGCCCGCTCCAATTCCGCTATGCGCCGATGCTCGTGCCTTTCCAGTTCCTCAGCCATCGCGTTGAACTTGCTGGAAAGCAGCCGGATCTCCGACGGTCCGGTGAGATGAGCTCTGGCCGAGAAAGCCCTTGTTGACCATTCCCCGGCAATCTCGGCCAGCCTCTCCATGGGTCTGATGCTCCAGAAATGAATCGCCAGGAATACAAGCACAATAATTGCGACGGCCGTCGCCGCCGCAGTTGCGGTCCTGCTGACGAGCTGCTGACGAAGGATTCCTTCCACATGATCCAGGTATTGGGCAACGATAATCGTCGCTCCGTCATCATCCTTCAAGCGAACCTGAGCAAGCTTATGACCCGGAGCCTTGAGAACTGTTCTCTTGCCGTCAGCAGCCAGGAGGATCTTCTCCACGGCGGGACCGCTGTGGTGGCGGGTGCTTGCCAGTATCTCCCCACGGCCCCCAAGAACCAAGATGTGATGGCCTGGGGAGATGTATTCGTTCATCTGTGCACAGAATTCATCCACGTACTCGGCGAACTGCGAAGGTTGTTTGATTTGCTTCCGGGCCACGCGGAGGGCTTGTGCCTGCCCCATCAGCCAGGCCCGTAATTCGTCCATGTGTATCCGGTACTCGCGCCGGTAGTCCAATATCATGCCGACGGCGGTCACCGCCAGGACGACCAGGACAAGGGCCGTAGTTAACCGCAGTCGCAACGAATCGCGAATCCTCGGTCGCAACGGTTTGTCATGGGTTGCACCCATTGGGCATATTACCCGAACCCAGCCCCGCCGGTGAGAAAGCCGAACCGCGGGGCGGGGCGGATCCTTCCAGGCGATGTCTCAGTTCTCTTGCTGCCCGGCCATTTTCGTTCGCCTGCCCATGTGCCTTGCAGGCGAAAGCAGCGACCGCTAATGACAGGAAGAATATGAAAAGAGTGCATGCGTATCGAAAACATCCAACATGCCTTACTCCTTTCGCGCCTTAAGCTTGAGTTCCTTGATCGCACAGTAAAGCACTGGTACCACGAATATGCTGATGAGCACCACCAGCATCCCGCCGAATGATGGTATGGCCATGGGGACCATCACATCGCTGCCGCGTCCTACCGAGGTCAGGACCGGTATCAGCGCAAGAATCGTCGTAGCGGATGTCATCAAGCACGGCCGTACTCTTCTCTGCGCCGCGACAACGGTAGCCTCGCGAATCTCTACAATCGAGCCAGGATTTCGATCCCGGAACACCTGGTCCAGATACGTGGACTGGATCACGCCATTGTCCGAGGCGATGCCGAACAGAGCCAGGAACCCAACCCATACAGCAACCGACAGGTTAATGGTGTGGACCTGGAACAGCTCCCGCATGTCAACGCCAAAGACAGAGAAGTCAAGGAACCACGGCTGACTGTAAAGCCAAATCAACAGGAACCCGCCCGACCAGGCGACGAAGATCCCCGAAAAGACGAGGAGCGTCGTAGGAACCGACTTGAACTGGAAGTAGATGATCATGAAGATCACGAACAGCGCCACCGGCAGAATGATAGATAGCGTTTTTTGGGCACGAAGCTGGTTTTCGTAGCTGCCGGCAAACGCGTAGCTGACCCCAGGTGGCATGGCAAGTTCGCCGCTGTCGATCTTGGACTGCAAGTAACGCTGGCAGGCCTCAACCACATCCACTTCGGCGTAGCCAGACTTCTTATCGAATACCACGTACCCGACCAGGAACGTATCCTCGCTCTTGATGACCTGCGGGCCACGGACGTAACGGATCTCCGCTAGCTGGGCGATTGGAATTTGGGCGCCGCCGGAGCCTGGCACCAGGATCTTGCCCAGTTTCTCAATATCGTCTCGCAGCTCTCGCTGGTAGCGAACCCGAACCGGGAACCGTTCGCGGCCTTCAACGGTCGTGGTAACCTTGCGGCCACCAATGGCGATTTCGACCACGTCCTGGAAGGCGCGAATCGGCACGCCATAGCGGGCGATCGCGTTGCGATCCGGCACGATTTCCAGGTAGGGCTTGCCGACAATGCGGTCGGCCACGACCGCGGACGCCTCGACGCTGGGAATCTCCTTGAGGAACCGCTCGATCTGCAGGCCCACCCCCTCAATCGCGTCCAGTGAAGGGCCCTTGACCTTTACGCCCATCGGGGCACGCATGCCGCTTTGGAGCATGACGATTCGCGCCGCGATGGGCTGGAGCTTCGGGGCCGACGTGGTTCCGGGAATCTTCGCCGCTTTGATGATCTCGTCCCAGATATTGTCAGGCGTCTTGATTCCCGACCAAGCCTTACGTCCGGGATTAAGGGCCGGATCGAGTGGCGGCCGCCAAAGCCTAAAGGGCTGACCGTCCCCGTCCGGAATCAGCCTGCCGGCCCCATCCCGCGGGAAACGCCCCTTGATGCGATAGGGCATGCCATCAGGGGCAGGGACCGGTTGGCCCCGTTCGTCGCAGAACAGCGAAGTGCCGTCCGGCTCAAACCGGAAATTCACGCGCCGTCCGTGCTTGTCCGTGATGTACTGCGGCTTGTAATTGATGACGGTCTCAATCATTGAAATCGGCGCTGGGTCCAGAGGCGTCTCCGCCCTGCCGATTTTGCCGACGACCGAATCTATCTCCGGAATGCTCCCAAAGGCCATGTCCTGCTTGGAGAGAATGTCGAGGGCCTCCCCGATTGAAGCGTGGACCATGGTGGTGGGCATGAACAGGTAAGAACCCTCGTCCAGCGGCGGCATGAATTCCTTGCCAAAGCCAGGGAATTTCTCTTTCGCCCTGATCCAGAAAGTGGTCGAACGCGTCAAGTTCTGATCGATACCGACCTTTTCTCCGGCCTCCGGAATGAAGGAGAAAACCTTCTCAAAACCCAACCAGGCCGTCACACCAAGGACGACCAAAACTGTCGGCACCGAGAGAAACAGGACCTTGTGCCGCAGGCACCAGCGAAGAACAGGAGTATAAACGTGGCGGAAGGCCTGGAAAAACCCCAGCAGCCCTGCAATCAGCACGCCCACGAAAACGAGGTTCCTCACCAGCCCACGTTGCGGCCCCAGCGGCTCCCAGTACTTGGTGAGCAACACGCCCACAAGCAGGACAACAATGATGTTGGCGAGCCAAGGTCCAAAGCGTCTAAATCGCTCGGCAATGTGGTCCGTGATAAGGCTCTGCACAGCAAATAGCACCACCGCGATGCCTGAAACTACGATCAGAAAAGACAACTGAAACAGCCCGTAAACGGCCAGCGCCAGGCCGAGTGCGATCACGAAACCCAAAAGGCCGTATCGCAGCTTCTTGCCGGATATCTTCCCGCAGAACAAGAGGTAAGCCGCCGGCGGGATCACTGTCAACGCAATGATGACCGAAGCCAGCAGGGCGAATGTCTTTGTGTAGGCCAACGGCTTGAATAGCTTTCCTTCCGCCCCGATCATCGTAAAGACCGGCAGAAAACTGACGATAGTGGTCAGGACAGCCGTGAGCACAGCCCCACCGACCTCACTGGCCGCCCGGTGAACCACTGCCAGCCGGGGCTCTTCCGGAGGGGCCTGATCTAGATGACGGAGGGTGTTCTCGCAGACAACAATACCCATGTCCACAATCGTACCGATTGCGATGACAATACCGGACAGGGCCACAATATTCGCATCCACGCCAAAGAACTTCATGCCGATAAAGCACAGCAGCACGGCCAGGGGTAACATCCAACTGATGATCAGGCTGCTGCGCAGGTGCATCACCATGACAATGATCACAATGACTGTGATAAGGATTTCCTGCGAGATCGAGTCGTCGAGCGTACCCAAGGTTTCGTAGATCAGCCCTGTTCGGTCATAGAAAGGGATCACGGTGACCTTGCTGATCGTCACCCACTGCGGCCAGTTATCTTGAGCGGTTGATCGCAGATAGGCCAACCAGGCTTCCTGGTTGATTTTCGCGCCTTTGAAGGCCTTGAATCCGCGACTCTCAGTGAACCGGGAAACTTGTTGGTTCGTTGTCTTCGAAAAATCTATGACCGCCTTGGACGGCAGCCCCTCTTTAGTCTCTTCAATCTTGTCCTTGACGTTCTTGATCACCTTCAAGGGGTTGTCGCCGTATCGGGCAATTACCACGCCACCGACTGCTTGAGCGCCTCCCTTGTCCAGGGCCCCGCGCCGCATGGCCGGGCCGAGCGTTACCGTGCCTATCTGCTTGACGAGGACGGGCACGTTCTGGCGGACCTTGACGACACTGCTTTCAATGTCCGAGACGCTCTCGATGAACCCGATGCCCCGTATGAAGTACTCCGTTCGGTTCAGCTCGAGCGTCTTTGCACCCACGTCGATATTGGATGCCTTCACGGCCTTGAATACGTCCGTCAACGTGACGCCGTACGCCCGCATCGCGTCAGGATCGACGTCAACCTGGTATTCCTTGACGTACCCGCCTACAGAAGCAACTTCAGATACGCCGTCCGCCGAAAGTAACCAATACCTGGCATACCAGTCCTGGATGGTGCGAAGTTCTTCGAGGTCCCAGCCTCCCGCCGGATTGCCATCCGGGTCGCGACCTTCGAGTGTATACCAATATATCTGTCCCAAAGCCGTCGCGTCCGGACCCAGCGCAGGCCGAACTTCGGGCGGTAGCGTCCCGGCCGGCAGACTATTGAGCTTCTCCAGCACCCGGGTGCGAGACCAATAAAACTCCACGTCTTCCTTGAAGATGACGTAAATCGTGGAGAAACCGAAAAACGAATAGCTGCGTATCGTTTTGACGCTGGGAACGCCCAACAACGAGACCGTCAGCGGATAGGTGATCTGGTCCTCCACATCTTGTGGGGACCGGCCCATCCACTCGGTAAACACAATCTGCTGGTTCTCTCCGATGTCCGGGATCGCGTCGACGGGCACCGGGTATCTCGTCATCCCGCCAAGTTCCCAGTCGAAAGGAGCAACCAGGATTCCCCCGGCGACAACTGCAAAGACAAACAAGCCGACAACCAGCTTGTTGGTCACGCAGAACCGAATAAGCTTTCCGATCGCCGACCGTTGCTCGGGAGTCTGCTCGAACGGCGCCTCATTATTCATCAGCTCCTCCCTTTTCCTTTGCGCCCGGAAGGACTTCCATCACCTCGCCGCATCGCAGCATGGCAGCTCCGAAATACGGATTTCGCGTCTCATCGTCCGCCTGCAGCCAGGTCGCGCCACGGCTGTTAAAAGCCATCGGACATTTGAACTGATACAGCGAAACCCCCGGAACGCCGAATTGCTTCGCCGCGGCCATCATTTCCTCCGATAGCAGGGCGAACTCCTTGCGAACAGGTTCGATTCCGCCGGCTTGGCCGGTCCTGGCAAGGATCTTCTTCAGCTCCTCGGAGGTTTTCATCCAGGCTGTGTGGGCGTCGCCTTGGAGCAACTTCATATCGACCGCGGCGAGTGCTTCGAGCGTCTTACGCGAGGCAGCGACGGCCTGTTTGGGGTCGTCTTCCGCCAGAGCTTGCTGCATGGCAAGATAACCTTCGACGACTTTGCCAAGTTGCTGGCGGAATTCTGCGCTGATCAGCGGCCCCGCCGCGGGCTCCTGCTCGCGTGAAAGGCCAAGCTTCAACTTCATGGAGGACAAGTGCTCATTCATCATCCCCGTTACGCGCTCGGCCACGATGAAGTTTTTTGCCTCTTTGCCTTCGAACGCATCGTTTGCCAGCAGCATCGAGTATTCTTCCCAGAGCATCCTCATGTGCCCCTGCAAGGTTTGCCCCTCGACGGCCTGGATTGTCTGCTCCAGGGTTGCGAACGCCGAGCGGATACCGCCAAGATCGCGGACCTCAATTGCGCTATTAACCTCTTCGCCTGCCGCTATCACCGCATGCAACTGGCCCCAAACCAGTGCGGGCAGTTCCGTTCGCTTCTCGTCATCGGCGGCTTCTTTTGCTCCTGCGGCGGGCCCGCCATGCTGATGCTCACCACCGCCGCCGCCTTCGGGTGTCATCATGCTCGGCTTGGCCTGGATTTGCAGCTCGGCATCGATCTTGAAGTTGCCCTTCGTGACCACGCGTTCGCCTTCGGCCAGGCCGCGGCGCACCACGTAGTAGTCGCCAGCCCGTGGGCCCAGAACGATTTCTCGCCCCTGGAAGGTCGGCTTTTCTTTGCCCGGTAGCTCCACGTACACGATGGCCCGCCTGCCGGTTACGAGGGCGGCCGAGGCGGGGATGACCAATGGCTTGTCGGCCTTGCTCGGATCCACGCCCAAATAACCCAGCGACTCCGTCCTCATCAGCGGCATCTGGCAGATATCGCATTGGCCTGCGGCTTTCTTCACGACGCCCGGGTGCATCGGGCAGATCCATTTACCCGCTAGAGCGGCATCCATCACCTTGCCCCCCATTGCGACCTGTGCTCTTGCCACTGCCCGGATGAACATTCCCGGTTTGAGTTTCATTTCGAGATTAGAGGCGTTTACCCGAACCTTGACCGTTCGGGTCATTTGGGTAAGGATGGGATCAATAAACGCAATCGTGCCGACGAAGGACTCACCCGGGTATGCCTCGGTCGTAAACTCCACCTTCTGACCATATCGCAGCCACATCAGGTCCGATTCATAAGCGTCCAGCCGGACCCATACATGAGAAAGGTCGGCAATGGTGTAGATTCGAGTGCCGACATTGACGTACATCCCTTCCTGAGCATTTTTGTGGACTACGATGCCACCTATCGGGGCATAGATCGTCATGTGGTCCGTAGTCGTGCCCCGTTCTTCGATCTCAGCGATCTGTTCCAGATTCAAGCCCCATAGCCGGAGCTTTTCCCGAGTCGCAATAACAGTCGCTTCTGTCGTTCCGCGCATGATGCCGATATCGCTGTCCTTCAGGTTCCTGACGGCCCCAAGAGCCTGCAGCAATTCCTCTTGAGCACTCAGCAGCTCAGGGCTGTAAAGGTAGACCATGTGGTCGCCCTTCTTCACCGGAACGCCGGTATAGTCCACGTAGAGTCTGTCAAGCCGGCCGGGAATCCACGCGGTGATGTACTTCAGACGTGTTTCGTCGTAGTCGATCTTGCCCACCATCCGGACCTCCGCCTCGACGAACTTGCGCTCGACCGGGGCGGTCTGGATTTCCATGAGCTTCTTGGCGTTCTCGCTGACCGTCAGTTCTCGAAGGCTGCCGGCTTCTTGCTCCTGCGTTTCCAACGCGATAAGTGTCATATTGCAGATGGGGCAGAGACCCGGCTTTGGCAGCCTGATATGAGGATGCATGGAGCAAGTCCACCACTTCGGCGCTTTCTCCTGCCGGCGCTCGGCTTGTTTGGCGGACACACCGGCAGCCGTGGGCTGACCCTCCGTCGGGGCGAACATGCCTCGTGCGAGATAGCCAATTACGAGACTGACGACTATTGCGACGATTATCACCCAGCCTCTCGTTGCTCCCCGTAGGCACTGAATTGCCTTCGCCATACGCTCTTTCATGGTTTCCACCTCAATTACTAGTGGGTCAACAGCACAATCGTTGCGTGGACGACACCAGAGCACAACGCGCACACGCCGACAATCTTGTGGAGCTTGAGCAGCAGCCTAGGCTTCAGTCGCCTGACCCGCCGCAGCAGGCCCAAACACACAGTCAGTCCAACTAGCGAAAGGGTCAGTATGCCCGTCGGCTCGGCCAAACTTATCAGTGAGAACTCATGGACATGATCGTGGTTCTTGTACTCATACATGCCAGTCGTACCCGCAACGGCGAGTGCAGGGATGCGAAGAACCGCTCCAGAACCCACGATACACGCGATGCCCGTGATGAGAATTAATCTCGCTGCCGGGCGACGTAACGGGCCTGCACGAAAATGGTAAGACGCTCTATCTCGGTCTTCATGTTCGACAATCATCTGTTCTTCACCACGTATAGTGATTCAGCCCGTAAACAAGAGTTCCACCGAGATATCCCGTCAGGGAGATCAGTACGACCGACAGTCCAAGCGCCACCCTATAGCCAGAGCGAAGAGCAGCATTATCCCTGCGATAAGACAGTTCACAAAGTACCGCACAGACAACAATCGCGACACTGCTAGATGTTCCCATCCATCTGTGCAGATGGAATGTCAGGGAGAACTCAGGGGGATAATGAGCCGACGCGCCTGTGGCCCATCCCAGAAGCATAGCAGCGATCGCACCGAGGGCGCCGACGAAAATCGCAAATCGTGATGCATTCAGAAAAAGACTCTTCCCAGTGCCAGTGAAAACCCCTAGAAGCTCCGCCACCGCAGCTGCCATGATCAGCGCGATGGGAAAATGTACTGCGATGGGATGGAATTGCCCCGCAAAGCGGATAACCCGCGCCAGTCCATGCGGGTCACCATCGACGCCATCATGTTCGTGGTGACCGGCTGCCGCATCATCATCTACCCCGGAATTCCCGATGCTGAACTGAGGGAGTTTATCCAGATACGTCTCGGGGTCCTTTATGAACGCCTGGCGGCAGGAGTTGCAGCAGAAGAACACGCGCTTGCCCTTGTAGTCGGTGTAGATGTCCCGGTCGATCTTGTTGCCGACCATCACTGGACATTCGGTTTGAACTGACGCTTCACTCGACCTCTGCGTGTCGGAAGAAGCGTGCTGATCGTCAGCATGACAAACAGTCGCGACAATCCCCATGACCAGCACTCCGGCACTAATGGCACGAACCAGTCTCTGCAGGGCCGGTACATGGCCTTCGGGACCTCGAAGCCAGTACGCGGTTAGGCCCCGGCCTGCCAGCATCGTTCTCATGGCCAAGTCTCCTTGGGCATTATACTCTTCCCGTCTCTCTCAACGGTCAAGACCGCTTTGGGGTTCCCTGTGCCAGAAATCTCTTTTCCGGCCAACATTTCCATTCCGGCCAGGCGCCGCATGCGCCTGGCGAGGGCATGCTTGCAAGCGAGCTGGAACTCCAGGAGGATCCGCTGAGCATCTATCAGGCCGAGAAGCGTTCCCTTTCACGCCCGAAATGGGGTCCTTGGCGGACTCCTCGGCCTCAGGAAGCAGCGTGGTCTTATTTGCTCGCCGGCATTTCCCAATTCTCCCATTTCCAGGGAGGCCGTTTTTTGAGTTTCTTCAGTTCCGCAAGGTATTCGGTCATGACCTCCGGCAGATTCGCATGTCGTTTTGACACTTCGCGCAGAAAATCGATCAGCTTGTCTTCGTCGCCCGACTTGACGCAACTACGAACGTGCAGGTGTTGGGTGGAGTGTGTCATGTACCAGGCTCTTCCAGCAACGCCCATCTTCCGTAGCTGCCAGCCTGGTTGGGCGTCCCATTTGCCGGGAATATCTTCCGGCTCGTCCACTACGAAAACGCCGGGGTGTCCTAGAATTTTCACCCCGGCCAGCGTACCAATATCCTCCCCGTAGCGGTAGCCGAGCCGCTGACCTGTCTCGCTTGCGAAGAAGAACTCGAAGCCGAGGGCAAAAACAGCTGAACCTCTTTGCCTGTGGAGGTCCCGCGCGACTTGCTGGCCCATGAGCAGACCCGGGTAATGGAACCACAGCAGCACAACTCGCTTGAAACCCGCGTCGAGCAGACCTGCTGCTACCGCTCTTACGTAGCGGACTGTCGCCTCGGCCGAGACGCTCACAGTGCCAGCCCAAAACTCCGTAGCGCCAGTGTGGACATAGTGAATAGGCGGCATAACTACGGCTTTCCATTGGCTGGCCAGTACGATCGCCCAGCAATAGGCCTGGATCGTATCAGTGTCAAGGAGGCCGTGGGGGCCGTGCATCTCGAAAGCCCCTACCGGCAGTATTGCCATATCCTCGCCGCGCTTAAGCTTCTCAGCGATCTGGGCGGCGCTCATGAACTCAGCCCGCAGTTGCCGTTTCTGTTCCGGCGTGGCCTCGACCGGCAGGGACGAAAGCGGGATTTGGTAATCCGTATTGTCCTTTTCCACAATCTGGCCGGCAGGATGCTCGCCTTGCGTTGTCCGCTCGAACGTCCCGGCTTTGGTTTCGGTCTTGGGCGGCTCGACGAACTTGGGATAGTTTTCGATCGACCATGGCCCCGACTCCAACTGTGACCTTACGTCCTTCTGGTACTGGGCAAAGTGGACGGGGAATTTCTCGCGCTTTTTCGCCTCGCGGCGCATGATGGCGATGGCCTTGTCGACATCGGTTTTGGTTATCACGTCGCGCAGAGGCATCCTATCGACAGCAGCTTCTAAAACTGGCGGCACGCGGACGTCAGCCTCTCGCAACTTGCCGCAAATTCGGGCGAATTCACTGACTGCCGTTGTGTTTTCGCACTTGAGCTGACCTGGTTTCAACACGTTAGGATGGCCCAGTATTTTCAGGGCCGCCATCACGCGGATGTCGTCCGCCGCTTCGTAGCCGAGTTCCTCAGCGATCTCCTCGGAATTGGGCAGCAAGTTGATCTCGCAGTACAAGGGCAACTCTCCAAGCTGGCGGTGTATTGAGTTGACCAGGAACGGTCCGTGGATCTTGAACGAGTCATCCGCAGCTAGCAGCACCAACCTTTTGAAGCCTCCGGCCAGAATGGATTCGACAACGGCGCGCGTATAGGCAATTGTATCTTCGATGGAAATACTCACTGTGCCGGGCCAGCGTTCCGTCGCACCGACGTAGCTGTATCGAATCGGTGGGAATACCAGCGCGTTCCATTGCTCAGCCAACAGAATGGCTGTAGCGTGGGCGATCAGGGTCTTCGTCGTCAGCGGCCCGTGCGAACCGTGCATCTCCACGCTTCCCAAAGGGAGAATTGCCATGTCGCCTCCCGATCTGAAATAGGCCATCAGTTGGCTGGAATTCATGTACTCGGCCCGCACCTTCCGCATACGATCCGGCGATGCCTCCGCCGCGACTCGCAGGTAGGCCCCGGAGGGCTCCTGATCTGTGGCAGCGAGGTAGGGTGACTTGGGATTTTCCCATCGCCGCATCAGCTCCGTCAGATCGGCACCTTTGCATGTCGAGCAGTAAACGCAGACCGCCGCTGCGACCCACAGGTTCATACTGCTGTTGATCTTGGCCAGCATGTTGTGCTCCTTTCTTTGCTTCTGGGGGCGCGGGGTATTTCCGCCTCTGGAAAGGTGGCAGTCCCTACAGGTTATTCCGTCGTGTCGCTGGTAGTCAACCAAGCCCCGACGTCGCCGATGAGGTTCGGGGCAATCCCGTAGGCGGCCTTATAAGCGTTCGGATCCGTAAGAGCCAGGACGAATGGGTTGATGTCGTCGGTGTTCATCTTGCCGCTCTTGGCGGAGAGATCTTTTTCAACATCGATATCGAGACGAACGAATGCGACGTGACGTATGGCGAGTAGCAACAGGTCTCACAGTGGGCATATCCGGCGGCGAGCACCAGGTCTGAGCCGCCACCGGCTCAAGGGGCCTTCCTGCGACTGGGCGTTGCAAAGGGAATCTTTCCGCCATTCAGGGTCAGCCAACTTCCGTCTGTTACGATCGCATTCTTAACGGCTTTGCCAGATATGCGCAGTGCCACCAGCTCACCATCAGACCTAACACCAGCCACCTCTATCGGACTTCCATACTTGGTGTTGAATAGAACGATGTCTTCGCCGATCTTCGCGCCGACAACGTTGTCTCGGCGAATCTCGGCAATCTCCGGCATGGTCATATCCTTCTTCTTCGGATAGAGAATGGTGAGAAACAGGCCTCGGGTTCGGTCTTCCTGCGATCGCACGCGCAGGTAGTCCACTCCATATCCTTCAAAGGTCGCTTTTTCATGGACCGGCTCTTTGGGTTCGATCACTCGGATCTTGAGATCCACCCGGCCAGCGAAGGCGAACTGCCCGGGACCCTCCTTGGCGATCTTGTGCTTGTCGTCAGGCTGGAGTAACCATTCATAGCGGTGGGGCGATTCATCCTTGACCAGATCATCAACGATTACGAAGTAACCCGTACGCCCGGGATGTCGGAAAAACAGAACGCGGCGTTTCGCCCGCATCACTTTTTGAATTTTCGGATTGAGTTCGAGTCCTTCCACGAAATCCATCGAGACAAAATCGAGCGTCTCAGTGTGGATGAAGCTGTCGATCTCGCCGGCTCTGCCGAAGCGCCTGGGCCAGTCCACCTTGTCGGCCACCGTATAATCCGGCGTCGCTTCGCCGTCCATCAGAACGAGACTGTGCGCTTCGGGCCCTTTCATCCATTCGCAGAGCAACTCGTTGTAAGTCCCGACAATTCCAGGGTCTTGTACGAGCACATCCCCGTACGCGCATAAGACGAAACTGGATTGGTCCGCGTGGCCGTGCCATCCCCCGGTGCTGCCGCATTGGGCGGCGAATAGAATATCTTCTGGCGAGTCAAACCCCGTTCGCAGGAACACGTGCCCCGAGCTCCACTCTCCCTTGTAATTGCCTGGGATTCCCCAATACGCCTTTGCCAGCGGTAGGCGGTTGGAGCCTTGCAGCTTCTCCGCGGGAATATCCGGATCGTACCAAACGGCGGCGGTGACAGGTTCTCCGACGTGGATCCGGGGCTCGCGGTATGTCGCTTCGAATACCCCTTGCGCCAATTGGTCTCCCGTCAGACCTGCGATCTCCGCGTAGAAGCCGGGATAGTCCACATATCCGGGAAAGGCGTCGTCGAAGGCGACGTAGTCGTTCATCCCCGGCAGCAGCATATAAGCGGCGAATTCCATGATCCGGCTGAACACATTGCCTTTGTATGGGAAGAGGTCCCACCCTTGGCGCCGTTCGGCGGCACAGAATATGACGACCTTGCTGATCCCCATGACGAAGTATCGGGAAAACGCCTCATAATCGGCGCCTTCCGGGTCGAAGGTGTGGTACATATACATCAAGCTGGCCACGCGGCCTTGGCGGATCCAGTCAGGGGCATAATGGTTCTCTTCCTGCAGGGCGAGCCCAGCCAGCCCGAGGGAAACCCAGCAATGTCCAACCCAGTTGCCTCCTGAGCGGTCTCCGCCCCAGGGCCTGTGGAAATACATGCTTTGTGCGCTTCTGTCGATGGCGTTTCGGACGATCTGCCGCTGCTCGGGCGTCATGAAGTTGTAGAGCAGGTCGTATCCCAGCGCCATTGTGTGCAGGTTGAATCCATGCTTGAGACGGTGTTTTGGAATCTCACGCCGGCAAAGGTCAATCAGCTTAGCGATTGCATCTGTCGTGACTTCCGCATCGTCCGCCAGCATGGCGTACAGCCCTGCCGCCATGATCTGCCTGGACTCTGCAAACCGGCGGATGAAATATAGTCGGTCCGGTCTCAGGCCTTCTTCTTCTGCGCCGCGGACTTCCTCGCCCGCCGCGTGCCTGCGAAGATGCTGCATGATCCGCGGTCCGGCTCCCTTCTTAAGGCGACTGCGGATCTTTGGAAGATCGTCCGGCTCGAAGAGGATGACAGGGTGCTTGGCCCCTTCGGGACCTTTAATCCAGGCCGGTAGCTTGCGATCTTTCGACTCGATCGCTGTTGCCCGGAAATGATCCCACCGCCACGGCCGACCTTCCGGAGACGGTTTTGAAACCTCCACGTTGCCGGTATTCACGGTTTTCCCAGCAGTATCGCCTGCCGAATTTGCTCCGGGTTCGGCTGAACTTGCGATGGATGCCATCAACGCCAGGACCGCTACCATGCTACCAATCGCAAGAATCATCGCGGGTGATTTAGGCATTGTCGCCATGAATCCAGTCTCCGAACAAGGTTTCTCTCATACGTCATTCCTCATAGCCATTATGGCCCCCAAGACAACGGTATCCAGAACCGAATTCAGCCGCCGTCGGTGTCGTTGGCCCGGAATCAGGCCATCGTCAAGAAGCCCGCGGCCGCCTACATCGAGAAGGTCTATGAGGAATGCGACTTTGCGGCCTTGGGAATCGGCGTCTAGAATACGACCCATATAGACCAAGGACCTACGATTACGGGACCAGACTCATGAAACATCACATCAGGATCGACGGCCAAGAAAAGATCATCGACATCCGAGCCATGGATGAAGACTTCATCGTTTATCGCAAGATGTTCGTCCCGCCGTTGACGCGCGAATCCATCGGCAAGGTCAACCCGGGCGATCCGGAGTACCTGGGGCCGCAGCTCACTGATGGACGGTTCAAGATCATCGAAGACTTCTTCCGCAAGCAGATCCAGATTGTGGGCAGTTGCATGATCCTTGCGTGGGAGGGAGAGGGCGTGGTCGGCAAGATGCACTTTACCACACGGGAGATGCACGAGGCGCTAGGTGGCCCCGAGCAGTGGAACTCTTCCTCTTGCTACTGTGTCGATCACGACGGGTTCGCCCCGAGAATCAAGGCATTCAGCGAGGACGAGCTGACCCGTCTTCTGACGTCAAGGAACCCCACGCTTCGCATCTTGTGCTTCAACGTGGGGCACATGGACGAAAGGTACCAAGGGCAAGGAATTGCCAAGGCGATGGTCGAGTACCTCAAGCCGTGGGCACAACAGCGTGGATGGCGACGGATCGAAGCTCGGTCATGTCCTGACATTACTCCGCCAACAGTTGTTGGCAATTGGATGTTGCGCAGGGGTCCGCTGGAGCGGCTTGGCTTCTATGTTCTCAAAGAGATGTCGGCCTCCCCGAAGGAGGCGCAAGCTCGGCTGAAAGTCATTGAAGAGGTAGCGGCTGGGAAGAAGGAGCAGCCAGACTGGATGGACTGGTACGTTCGCAACTTCCCACGTTTTTACGCGGGTCCTGTTTGGAACTCTGAGTACGACAAGAACTACCTCATGGGGTACGATCTGTAAGGAATAGAACAGTGTGGGAGCTAGCTCGGTAAGTGAGTACGCTCCGAAAAGTCAAGTCCGGCGATAACCGGCTGGAGAACGATTGCGTCAAGTCGCTAAAAGGGACAATACTATGGACCAAGCCGCCGCCGTCACGCTGGTGATTACGAACGCAGTTTTTCTTGTCGGTTTCGGCTGGCCTTTAGCTAGGCACCTCTCCCAGAGGGCCGCTGGCACCAAGAGGATTATTCCGTGGTTGATTGCGCTCTTGGGAATCTATTTCGCGGAATGCGCGGCGTTCAGTGCCAGCATGGGCACAAATGTGCTCAGCATCTGCCTTGCCGTGGTGTGGGGTTTGGTGTTCGGTCACAAGTTGCGCACGCAGAGGCGAGAAAAGGCAACAAAGCTCTCTCTATGCGTGTCTCTATATACATGTCTTCCTGCGGTATCGTTCGCATCGATTCTTGTTCTGCTCGCCTTGAAAGGCTGGCCTGTTCTCACAGTTGACGGAGGTAGGGGTTTTGGGATTCCCGGCTTTGTTCCTTGGCCCATGAGCACGTTGCTTGGGTTCTTCCTGGCGGTAATCGCCTCCGCTGTTCTTTTCAAAACAGCCATTACGATGGGTATAGTCGCGGTGCTGTTGCGAAGGGCCAAGGATCAGGGGGAAGAACAACGGGCGACGCGCTGAAAAAGGTCCAATCCGGCGATCTCGATGGCATATCCGATTACTTTTTTGGCGACGAAGTCTGCCAGTGGCTTCGGGCACGACCACAATCCACGAGTCGTCGTGATTGCTCGTCCCGGCACTGTCCAGGCCGTTGTCCAGAAGCTATGCTCTTTGAGTCGTAGCTTTTCTCAAAAAAGCCATTGCCCGCAAGGGGTCGTCTCAATATAATAGTTTTCCGATTGATCTAGTGAGGATGCCTTCATGAGATGAAAATATCAAGGAAATGTCAATATGCTCTCAAGGCAGTATTTGAGCTCGCTTGGCGCAATGCCGGTGAGCCGGTAAAAACACGCGATATCGCTGAGGCTCAACGGATCTCGCGGCGTTTTATGGAAGTCATCCTAAACGAGCTCAAACGCGGTGGTTTTGTCGAATCAAGACGAGGCAGTCAGGGCGGGTATATGCTTGCTCGGGACGCCAGGGTTCTGACAGTGGGAGAAGTGATTGAATACATCCAGGGCCCGATTTCGTTCGCTCCGGATGTCGCAAGAACTGCCGGAGGGCCGCCCCCTTGGGGAGATGAAGCGTTTACTGAGCTTTGGCAAGATGTAAACAATGCAGTGTTCGAGGCCTGCCACAAAGTGAGCTTCGGGGGTCTTGTAGAATTCGAGCGAGCCAAGAGACGAGGATGCGTTCCCGATTACAGTATTTAGGCCCAACCGGTGGGCTCGTATGGTGACTATGTTTCTCGCTTACGCGACCATCAGACATGAGAAGAGGAAAGATGAAAGCGGACACATTGGCTCTACATGGTGGTTTCGCAGGTGATAGCGTTAGCGGCGCGACGGCGGTGCCTATCTACCAGACAGTTTCATATGTCTACAAGACCGCTCAAGAGCTTGCTGATGTTTTTGACGGCAAATCGCCCGGATACATCTATACGCGGATCGCAAATCCCACTACTACCGCTCTTGAGTCCAGACTTACAGAGCTTGAGGGCGGCATCGGCGGCATCGCGACTTCCAGTGGAATGGCGGCTATAGCATCGGTGGCCATGGGCTTACTTAAGGCCGGCGAACGGATAGTCGCCGCGGCTGGCATATTCGGCGGGACAGTGTCCTTATTCGAAAACACGCTGAAAAGGTTCGGCGTGGAAACCGTCCTGGTGGATGTTGCCGATACCGGTAACTTTGCCGGTGCGGTTGATGACCGGACGAAGCTGATTTTCGTTGAAACCATCGGCAACCCTCGGATGGACGTGCCCGACATACCTGCCACTGCTGAGATCGCTCATAAGGCCGGAATACCGTTGATCGTCGACAACACCGTCACCACACCTTTCCTCACCAAGCCGGGCGAGCTCGGTGCCGATATTGTCGTTCATTCGACCTCCAAGTTCATTAACGGGCACGGCACAGCGATTGGCGGAGCAATAATCGATACAGGAAACTACGATTGGACAAACGGCGCATTCGAGGACATAAAGCAGTTATCGGAAAAGGTAGGTAACTTGGCGTTCCTGGCTCATTTGCGCAACCTGATTTATCGTGACCTTGGAGGGTGCCCCGCACCGATGAATTCGTTTCTGATGCTCCAGGGCCTCGAGACTCTCTCCGGCAGAATGACCAAGCACTGCGACAATGCCTTGAAATTGGCCAAATTTCTCAGCAAGCATCGACACGTCACCTGGGTGAACTATCCTGGCCTGCCAGGCAGTGAATTCTCTGACAGAGTCAATAGCCTCTTTGGCGGGCGCGGCGGCGGACTATTGACGTTTGGCCTGGGTGACAGGCAGAAGGCTTTTAAGCTTATCGATTCCTTGAAGCTCGCCAAAAACGTCGCAAACCTCGGCGATGTAAAGACGCTGGTAATTCATCCCTCGTCCACCATATTTCACGAGTTCAGCATATCAGAGCAGAATAAGATGGGAGTCAGTGAAGACATGGTGCGAGTCTCGGTGGGTATTGAAGATTTTGAAGACATAAAGGCTGACTTCCAGCAGGCCATGGCGAGAACTTTTGAGGAGATGAAATGACGCTTATCGTAAATGGTAAAGCGGGTGATTTCCGTGATGGGGTGACGGTAAGCGAGCTCTTGGTTGAAGAGAACGTAAAGATGCCAGACATGGTGTCAGTTGAACTTAACGGTCAAATCTTGAGAAGGTCCGATTTCCAAGGAACGGTGCTCAAAGACGGCGACAATGTGGAGTTTCTCTATTTTATGGGAGGCGGCCGTGGGATTGACTGAACAACAGATAGAAAGGTACAGCCGACACATAATCTTAGAGCAGGTCGGCGGCGTCGGCCAAGAGAAACTCCTTTCCTCGAAGGTGCTAATCGTCGGCGCCGGCGGACTGGGTTCTCCTGCCGGGCTATATCTGGCCGCGGCAGGCGTCGGAACAATTGGAATTATCGACGGCGACAACGTAGACTTGACCAATCTGCAGCGGCAGATAATACATCACACTTCCGACGTGGGCACAGACAAGACCATCTCGGCAAAGAATAAAATGCTCGCGATAAACCCGGATGTTACTGTCAAAACCTATCCGCAACGCGCAACCGCCGATAATATTACGGAAATCCTTCGTAAGTATGATTTTGTGATCGACGGCACGGATAATTTCCCTGCCAAGTTTCTTGTTAATGACGCCTGTTATTTTGAGAAGATACCGTTTTCGCACGCGGCGATTCTCCGATTCAACGGCCAGTTGATAACCGTGCTGCCAGGCGAGACAACCTGCTATCGCTGCATTTTCAATGCTCCGCCGCCCGCCGATGCAGTTCCTTCATGTTCCCAGGCAGGCGTGCTTGGCGTGTTGGCAGGAGTCATCGGATGCCTGCAGGCAACCGAGGCCATAAAATATCTCCTTGGGCTCGGCGGATTGCTCACGGATGCGTTACTTACATATGATGCACTGAAAGTGGAATTTCGGAAAGTCCAATTGAATCGCAATCCGAACTGCTCACTCTGCGGCGAGAATCCGAAAATTACCGAACTTAAGGATGAACAGCAGGTCGTCTGCGATCTGAAGGACTGTAAATGTTGAAATTAGAGATTCCGCCTGACACTTGCGAGCAAATGGTCAAACAAGCCGAAGCGGAGGCACCTGTTGAGGCGTGTGGGATTCTGGCCGGCAATGCCGGCATAGTCGAGACATTGTACAAGATGACCAACGCCGACAAAGCCACAGACCACTTCATGATGGCGCCAAAAGAGCAGTTTGCGGTAGCAAAGGACATCCGCTCGGCAGGCCTTGAGATGCTGGCGATATATCACAGCCACCCTGAAACCTCCGCCAGGCCTTCTGATGAAGATATCCGTCTGGCGCTTACGCCCGATGTGATATATGTAATTCTGTCATTACGGGATCGCGGTAGTCCTACCGTGAAAGGTTTTCTTATAGAAGATGGTAGTGCAAGCGAAGTACCGGTGACAATCACGGAAGGACGGAAGTGAGCTGGTCAACAGAACCAATCTTGCGCGTCCCGGAGACCGTGAAGGAAGATACTCTCGCTCATCGCGGCCGGGTTGAGAAGTTCCTGGACGGGCAAACGTCAGAGATAGCTTTCAGGGCCTATCGAGTGCCCATGGGGATCTATGAGCAACGGACGGCCGGTAAGTTCATGGTTCGTATACGCATAGGCGCTGGGCTGGTTCTTCCCTTTCAACTAAAACGAATCGCTGACCTAAGCAAGAGATACGGCAATGGGATTCTCCACGTTACGACTAGGCAGGACATCCAGATTCACGATGTGAACATCGAAAGTACTCCCGATATCCTTGAAGAGTTGCTTGATGTGGGGCTTTCCCCACGCGGCGGTGGAGGCAATACTGTTCGAAATGTTACCGCATGTCCGCGAGCGGGGGTCTGCCCCAAAGAAGAATTTGACGTGGCGCCGTATGCCATAGCAACAGCCGAATACCTTTTACAGGACAGAAGCTCGTTCAACCTGCCTCGCAAGTACAAAATAGTCTTTTCCGGCTGCCCGCAAGATTGCGCATTTGCCTCGGTAGCCGATCTTGGCTTCTTCGCACACACAAGGAACGGAACTAAAGGCTTTGCTGTTTATGCCGCCGGAGGCCTAGGATCAAATCCTGCCGTCGCGGTGAGAATCGAAGAGTTCGTAGAGGCCGGCGAAGTCTTTGAGGTCGCAGAGGCCATCAAGAGATTGTTCGACAAGCACGGCGACCGCACAGATAAGCATAAGGCACGACTGCGATATGTATTGGCCAGACTAGGTACTGACGAATTCCTCGCGTTGTATCAGAAAGAAAGGCAGATACTCAAGTCCGACGGTCTTCCTTACGCAGCGCCGGAGATTCGCAATATTGCCTCGCGCCATGCGGTGCCCGAGGCCCCCGCAAGTACCAACCGGGGACAGATGCAGGTGCTGCCCGATAAGACCGCGGGGCGCGGGACGCTGCGACTGTGGCTAAAGCGCGGAGAAATACCCGCGGATGACCTGAATAAAGTCGGTCAGATCGCAGCCAAATACAGTGAGGGTTTTGTCAGAACAACCCAACTGCAAGACATCCTCATTACAAGCCTTGCGCACCAAGATATTGACAAAGTTGAAAGCGAACTGAAGAACCTTAGCATTGACGTTTTGGCTGCTGGCGGTCCCAAAGTGGTCGCCTGTGCAGGAGCCGCTACGTGCAAATTGGGATTGTGTCTTTCGAGGGGTCTATCCGACGCGATTTCAGAGAAATTCACCAAGAGCAACATCCCAGCCACGGATTCCCAGACGATTATCAGAATCGGCGGCTGTCCGAATTCCTGTAGCAATCATTACATACCCGACATGGGTTTTCAAGGCAGAGCCAAACGTATAAACGGCAGGCTGATGCCGTATTATGATATCTTGGCCGGCGCGCGAATCGTTGAAGGCAATGCGCGCCTGGCAGAGATCATCGGCTCGGTTCCGGCTAAGCGAGTACCCGAGTTGCTATCGGAGGCGCTGAGCAACGGCACTATTGAAAAAGAGCAGTTAAAACAAGTGGTTGCCAAATACAGTGATATCGGTGCCGAATCATTGCCGGATGATTACTATTACGACTACGGTTCGGATGAACCATTTTCATTGTCCGGGCGAGGTCCAGGCGAGTGCGGCGCGGGCGTAATGGATGTAATCAGACTGGATATCGACGAGGCAAAGGATGCTCTTAAGTCGGCGCCTACTGTCAGCGAGAACGTTTATAAGGCGATTGTCGCGGCCACAAGAGCGCTTCTGATCACGCTCGGCCTGGAGCCTAAGACCGACAGAGAGATATTTGCCGCTTTCAGCAAACATTTAATTGAACCTGGCTGGGTTAAGCATCAGACACAACGACTACTTGATGAAGCAATCGACTGGCGGATGAAAGATAAAGACTCGATCCATGATCTACTGCCGCAAGTTGAGCAGTTGACAGGACGCGTGGAGGAGCTTTTCCTGTCTCTCGATGCGAATCTTAAGTTTAAGGTCGAACCGGTGGCCCAGAAAACTAGCCTCGATCAGGACGAAACAAAAACTCATACCATCGATTTGCGCGGCGTCGCGTGCCCAATAAACTTTGCAAAGGCAAAACTTGCACTTGAACAGATCGAAGTGGGTGCTGTTCTTGAGGTGTTGCTTGACGATGGCGAGCCTATAAGGAACGCTCCGGCGAGTTTTGCTGAGCAGGGCCAGGAGGTTATGGAAATTAGGAATCTCGGCGAGCACTTTTGCGTGAAAGTGCGCCGGAAGACATAGTCACTCGTTGATGTGTCCTTGGGCACAATACTAGAGAGCCAGGAAAATGCGTATAGCAAAAGATATGACGGAGTTGGTTGGCAGAACGCCCTTGGTATGGCTTAGCAAGATAAGCAAGGGTTGTAAGGCGAGGATGGCGGCCAAATTAGAGTTTTTCAATCCTGCCGGCAGCGTCAAGGACCGCATCGGGGTAAGCATGGTGCTGGCTGCGGAACGCGAGGGCAAGATAAAGCCCGGAATGACACTTGTTGAACCGACAAGCGGCAATACGGGCATTGCTCTTGCATGGGTCGCAGCCGCGAGAGGTTATAACCTGATACTTACGATGCCGGAATCAATGACAGCTGAGCGAAGGAGAATATTGGAGCTGTTTGGCGCAAAAGTTGTGCTTACGCCCGCAGAGGAAGGAATGGTCGGCGCAGTGGATAAAGCCAACGAAATCCTCGAAGAGACGGACAAGGCTTTCATGCCGCAACAGTTTACGAACCCCGCCAACCCGCAGATCCACATGGAGACCACCGCTGAGGAAATCTGGGAAGACACTGACGGAACAGTGGACATCTTCGTTGCCGGGGTGGGCACCGGCGGAACGATTACCGGGGTGGGCCAGGTGCTCAAGTCACGAAAGCCTTCCGTGAAGTCCATTGCTGTTGAACCGGCCAGTTCGGCTGTGCTTTCCGGCGGCAAACCCGGCCCGCACACGATCCAGGGAATCGGGGCCGGCTTCGTCCCGGATGTATTGGACATGGGAATTGTTGATGAGGTGATTCAAATAACAAACATCGAATCGTTTCATGTCGCCAAACGCCTAGCGAAAGAGGAGGGAATCTTTGCCGGGATATCGTCCGGCGCAGCAGCAGCGGCGGCGATCAAAATAGCCAAGCGAAAAGAAACCGCCGGCAAACTGATTGTCGTTGTATTGCCCGATACGGCCGAGCGGTACATGAGCACGGTGTTGTTCGATTAACATCTACCAACAATAACGAGGCATCAGGCAGTGCAATGCCTGGCGCGACGGCCCCTTATCGGGTACCATATCCTATCCAAAAATGGTAGGCCGCCTCGCCGCAGAAATCGCACATGGGAGTTTGAAATGCTCGGACTTGCCGACTTGCTATCCGCTTGGGCCCTTGGACTGTTTGGACTGCCCGGTCACTGGGAAGTCGTTATTATCATTCTGGTCATTCTGTTGCTTTTCGGCGGCAGGAAGTTGCCTGAATTAGGCCGCGGCCTCGCCAGAGGGCTGCGATCATTCAGGGATGAACTTACAGGCAGGAAGACTGACATCGAAGACGTTGACAAAGACGCCAAAGAAAGCCAGACGTTTGAAGACCAGCATGAACAGCAAGGCGAAAGCCGGCAGAGATAACGAAACTGGCCAGCCGCCCTCAACCTCCAACGACCATCCTTCCACGCCACGATAAGATGCGTCTGTCTAAGAGCCTACATATGCTCGGAAGCCCCGGGGTGTGTGAAGCTGAACAACCCTGTGGTCTAGCATGTGCAGAAGTCGCGGGCATGCAGCTCAAGCACTCGTTCGCTTCCTAGCCCAGAATCGCGCTGGTCAGAACATCGCTGGTCTGCCAGATACTCGCTGCGCGACGCATCATATCGAGTAGCCGAGGACATGCCTTTCCGCTCTTTGCTTTTCGTCGTCCAGGAAGTCCTGAAAGGTGGTCTGGTCGTACACGTTCGAAATCGCTTTCTGAACCTTCAGCCACATGGGCAGGAAGACGCAGTTGCTGAGAAGCGGGCAAGTGCCTTCTGGACCGTCGCCGGAACACTCAACGAGACGAATCGGCCCCTGGATAAAGTACATCACCTCACCTACCGTCAGCTTGTCAGGAGAACGAACCAAGAAGTATCCGCCGCCTTTGCCGCGCTTCGAGTCCACAAAGCCTCCCTGTTTCAACTGATTGAGTATGACTTCCAGGAATCGGGGCGGGCTTGCCTGAGCTTTGGCTACGTCAATGATCTTTACGGGGCCTTTCCCATAGTGCCTGGAAAGTTCAAAGATCGCCCTCAAAGCGTATCGTGTTTTCTGGGGTACGTTCATGCCTAGCACTCACTGAATCGTCCTGTCAATAGGTATGATCTCCTAACAGCTTTAATTCGTCAAGGGAACCTGGCGGCGTCACGGTAGCGCCATCACGGGCTCAGGAGTCGAAGCCTAGCTGTTATGTACACCAACTATTTGTCCTCGGCCTCTTCCGATTCCATGATCGCGCAATCTACAACCATTCGTCGCGGCCCGCCGTCGCGAGAAGTAGACCAATCTCTCGGCGGCATGATCTCCGTCAGCTCATCGAGGCGGCCGAGAAGCTCCATGCGCTCGACGATTATTGTCCAGGCGCAATCCGTATCCGGATTGATCTCGCACTTGCCGTCCTGGGAGCCACCGCACGGCCCGTTCATCAACGACTTACTGCACCTGGCAACAGGGCAGATTCCGGCGGTCTTGCCCAGCGTGCAGTTGCCGCAACCCGCACAGCGTTCCGACCATTCGCCCTGCCGGACATTCGCGCCCATAAACAGTGTGTTCATTGCCGGCAGAACGATCGAGCCGTTCAGGACCTCGGACATGTAATTGACACCTACTCCACAAGCCGTGCTGAGAACAACGTCGTGCTTCCGAGCATGCTCAGCAAGTTCTTGGACGTATTCGGCGTCGCACTGCCGGGTAACCGTACATTCGGTGATAGCACGTTCCCGGCCATCAAGCCGGTCCTTGAGGCGCAGCTCGTCGGCCAAGACCGAAACCGCTCTTTCCCCGCCGGTCAGGCAGACAGTCACGCATCCGCCGCACCCAGCTACTAGGATTCTTTCAAACGGTTGGATTGCTTCGTATATCTCGTCAAAAGGTTTTCGTTCTGCGACAATCATATTCTACTTCTCCTCTCGCGCGCGGCGATGCCTGACGGGACTGGGACCGAGGCGGTGGATACGGTCCGCCATCTCTTCGGCGATTTCCGCAAAACGTGCCCCCATAGCTGCCGACAGCTGAAACATCTCCAGGCGCTCCGGTTCGATGCCTACTTCTGCGAGACATCGTTTTGCCTCGGCCACGCGGAGTTTGGCACGCGTGTTACCTCGGATGAAGTGGCAGTCCCCGTCCAGGCAACCGGCTACGTACACGCCGTCGGCTCCTGCGGCAAATGCCTTCAAAATAGTCGGCACGTCGATCCTTCCGCTGCACGGCAGCCGGACGACCCGCACGTCCGGCGAATATTGAATGCGGGACGCTCCCGCCAAGTCCGCAGCCGTATACGCACAGTAATGGCAGCAAAAAGCGACGATTTTAGGCTCGAAACCGTCCCGATCCCGCACAGGCGTCTGTTGTCCGGTCGGCTGCTTCACCGCGTAACCACCTCCCGCCGCTCAGGCCGCTCGCCTTGAAACAACGCGGACACGGCCGCCGAGATCTGCTCGTCAGTGAAAGATTCCAAGCTGATGGCGCCGGCAGGGCACTCTGCAGAGCAGATCCCACAACCCTGACAGGCGGTTGCCTCAATCACGGCCACGTCGTCCTCGATCCGCGGCACACCGTACGGGCAGACGCGCAGGCATGTCAGACAACCCGCACAAAGGTCTCGATCCACCGTCGCCACAGCACCACTGGCGGTCAGTTTCTCTTTGCTCAAGATAGCAGCGGCCCGTCCAGCAGCGGCCAGGGCCTGTACGATGGTTTCTTTGATGAATTTCGGACCGTGAGCCATACCGGCCAGGAACATACCCTCACAGGCAAAATCCACCGGGCGCAACTTAATGTGTGCCTCGAGGAAGAACCCGTCCAGGGTCACGGGAACACGAAGGACCTCTGAGAGCGCCTTGTGTGTCGGAGGAGTGACGACCGCTGCCGACAAGGCTACCAGGTCGGCCTCAAAGGTCAGTTCCTGACCAATCAATGGGTCAAGCACGCAGACCGATCCGTCGCTCAAGACTTGTGGTTTGTGAGCATCGTCGTACATAACGAACAGCACGCCTTTCTCCCGTGCCTGGCGGTAGTACTTCTCCATGCGTCCAAAGGTCCGTACGTCCTTGTAGAGAATCACCACGCGACAACGAGGGTTGCGGTGCTTGATTTCCAGTGCGTTCTTCACGGCCTCCGCGCAGCAGATTCGGCTGCAATATGGGCGCTCATCGTTGCGGCATCCGACACATTGGATCATCACAACCGTGCTCAGCAAATCGGCTTGGCCCAAGCCCAATCGCCGCTCTAACTCGCGCTGCGTCACGACCCTGTCACAGCTTCCATGGCCGTACTCATCAGGTTCGTACATTTCTGCGCCTGTGGCGACAATCGTAACCCCATGCCGAACGGTCTTGCTGTCTCCGTCGCCCGAAGCAATGACAGATTCAAAGTTTCCTACAGAACCTTTGTGACTGCTCAGTGTGCTATTGAGGTGCACGGAGATTCGGCTGTCGGAGCGAACCTGTTCGGCCAAGCTGTCCATCAGGGCCTGTACGTCCAGCTCCTCGAGCGTGTGGCGAATGTGCCACAACTGTCCGCCAAGCCGCTCGGTTCGCTCAACGAGGTGCACCTGGAAGCCTTGGTCAGCAAGGTTTCTCGCCGCGACCATGCCGGCCAGCCCTCCCCCCACAACTAGGGCCGCAGGCACGACTGGTTGGGTTTGCTCCTGGAGCGGAGCCAGACAACGGGCTTTGGCTACCGCTGAGGCCATGAGGTCTTTGGCCTTTTTCAAGGCTTCCTCGGGCTGGGAACTGTGTACCCATGTGCACTGGTCGCGAATGTTGGCCATCTCGAAAAGGTATTTGTTAAGACCAGCCCCCTTCAGGGCCTGCTGAAAAAGTTCAGCGTGGGTTCTGTGCGTGCACGAAGCGACCACAACGCGATTGAGCTCTTCTGCTTCGATGGCCTGTCGGATCATTGCCAGTCCGTCGGGTGAACAGCTATAGAGGTTCCCTTCGGCGTAAACGACATCCGGTAGCGTTCTGGCAAACTGCACAAGCTCATCCACGTTCACGACACCGGAGATGTTATTACCGCAGTGACAAACGAACACGCCAACCCGCGGCGGCTCGGACGATACATCCCGCTCGGGGGGATATTCCGGAGCGGTGATACAGGTGAATCTCGCCACGGCCAGCTTCCTGCCCAACACCGCTGCCGCTGCGGAACCTTCCGTGACCGAGTCCGGAATGTCCTTGGGGCCACCGGCGGTGCCACAAATCATCACGCCATCGCGCGACGTGACGATTGGGTCGGTCAAGCCGCCACAGATGAAACCGTATTCATCCAACTCCACCCCAAGCGTCTTCGCCAATTCCTCAGCGTCCGATCGGCACTGCAAACCCACAGAAAGAACGACCATATCGAATGTCTCGAGGTAGTTCCTCTCATCCTCCCTGGCGTACTCCAACCGCAGATTGCCCGTAGCAAAGTCCTGACGCACAGCGCTGACCATACTTCGTATATAGCGCACACCCATCTCTTCAGCCCGCTGGTAGTATGCCTCATAACCCTTGCCGTGCGCTCGCATGTCGATCATAAAGATCGTCGCGCTGAGACCCTCTGTATGCTCCATTGCGAGCATGGCCGCCTTTGTAGCGTACATACAGCAGACGCTGCTGCAGTATTCGTTGCCACGGTCGCTGGCGTCGCGGGATCCAACACACTGGATGAACGCAACACGTTTGACTTCTTTGCCGTTGCTTGGTCGCACCACTCGCCCAAATGTGGGTCCCGAAGCGCTCAGCAAGCGTTCGAATTCGAGAGAGGTAATCACATTGGGATATCGCCCGTAGCCGAACTCCCCCCTGCGGTGCGCGTCGAATATCTCGTGGCCGCCAGCCAGGATCACCCCGCCTATCTCAATATCCCGCCAGCGCACCTGCTCGTCGAAGCAGATGGCATCAGCCTGGCAAACCTTTTGGCAGATCTTACATGCCTCGGTTCGAAAATAGAGGCAGTTCTTCTCGTCAATCGTCGGAATGTTGGGAACCGCTTGCGGATAGGGAACGTAGATTGCCTTACGCATGCCCATGCCGCTGTCGAATTCGCTCGGCACTTTTGTAGGGCATTTTTCCGAGCACATCCCACAGCCCGTGCATTTTTCCAAGTCAACGTGTCGCGGCCTGAGCCGCACGGTCGCGATGAACCTCCCAGCCTGACCCTCCAGCCGCACCAGATCCGCCAGAGTGATGATCTCGATGTTGTTATCCTGGTCGACGCTGACCAAGCGGGGGCTCATCGTGCACATGGCACAGTCGTTGGTGGGAAATGTCTTGTCGAGCATGGCCATGTGTCCACCGAGCGCGCTGTCTTGCTCCAGGAGATAGACCTTATAGCCCGATGCGCTGAGGCCCAAAGCCGCCTGGATACCGGCGATTCCGCCGCCAATAACCAACACAGACCCAGCGGGATTGTTTTCAGCTCTTTGAGAAACTCTAGTCATCGACATTTCCTGATGGTCCGGCGTGCATTCGTTAAGTGCTTCTTGAGCCACTTTTGGACTCCCTCCAGGTCCATCGCCAGCCCAAGCAGTTCAGTAAAATAGTAGACTGGGATGGAGAGCTTGCGGCCGAGCAGTTTGCCTACCTTCTGTTGCTGGCTGTCCAAGTTCATGTGGCACAGCGGGCAAGCAGTAACGAGGGCGGTGGCATTCTGTTCAATTGCAGCCTCGAAGATGCGCCCTATAAGCTGCGCGGCCACATTCTCTTGCGTTAAGGAAAAACTTGCGCCACAGCAGTCGGTTTTATACGACCAGTCCACCGTTTCGGCCCCGCACAAGCGCATCAGATCATCCATCAATTGCGGGTTTTCGGGATCGTCAACCTGTGTGTAACCGCCCGGCCGGACGAGCAGGCAGCCGTAGTAGCAGGCCAGCCGCATGTCATTCAACGGGTGTATGATCTTGCTGCGTAGGCGTTGAAGCACCTCATCGCTCGTCATCAGGGTCAGCAGATGATATACCTGCGTCGATTCAAGTGCCGCAAGATCACAAGTGGATTCACACCAGGTGTCGGGGTGCTCGTTCAAGAAGGACCGGCTATATGCGAGGTTGTTGTAACAGGCGGCGCAGTTGACCAGCAGGTCGCTTCCCTCTCTTGCCGCCAGCTCCAGGTTGCGGGCTGAGAGTCGAATCGAAAGGGCTGGGTCTATCCCGCGTGCGGCGGTGGCGCCGCAGCAGTTCCAGTCGTCCAACACGCGGACACCACTGCCGAGCGCCTCCAGGACCGCCAGTGTCGAATGCCCGTATTCGCTGCCGGCCCCCTCCAACGCACAACCAGGGAAAAGCACCAATTCCTTCTCGGTCATCGGTTATCCTCCATAGGGGCGGGATGTTCGCCGAATAACCGCCTCACACTGTCGGTATCGACAACGCCGGGGACGGTGAGTTTGAGTTTACCGGCTTTGAACATCTTCATGCCGATGCGCCAATCTCTGAGCAGTCCGCCGGCACGCAGCTTGTAACGAAGCGCCATCAAGCCGTCATTGACCCGCCCGCGGCGCTCGATCATCCGGAGCAAAAGCTCATCGAAGAAAAGGATATTACCAGCGTTCTCAACCGTGCCACGACGGATCGCCTCGGACCGGATGTAGGCCAACGCCAGCGGGATGTCCACCTTGTTGGGGCAGCGTGCCAGACAGGTCTGGCAGCCTACACACAGCCACGGACCCGCAGCGCTAAGTAGTTCCTCAATTCTACCCAGTTGAAGGAGGCGGACCATCTGATGCGGCTTGATGTCCATCTGCTCGGCTACGGGGCACCCCGACGTGCATTTCGCGCAGCCGTAACATGACTGAAAGCCAGTTTCATCCCCGACAACTGCGGTGGGCATATCGCCTTTCGTCGTGATTTCCTTCACGTGTTGCCTCCTGGTGCAGGGGAGGGTAAAAGTGGAAACTCAACGGTGACACTCGTCCCCACACCAACTTCGCTCTCCAATTCTATTCGACCGTTGTAACGGTCCACGAGTTCTTTGGCGAAGGCCAGGCCTAAGCCGAACCCCTCTGCGCCCGAGCCGACCACATTGGCTGCCCGGTGAAATTCCTCGAAAAGCCGCCGTTGCTCGTCCACCGGAATGCCGATTCCTTTGTCGTGAAAGCAGATGCACAAGCGATTTCGGTTTGTCTGCAAGGACACGTCTATTTCTTTCCCCTTGCCTGCCGAGTACTTGATCGCATTATCCAGAAGATTTCCGAAAATCAGTCGCAGGCCATCGGGATCGGCCTCCACCACAGCCTGCTCATCTTGAAGATGCGGAATTATCTCCAGCGCCTCCTGCTGGGCTTGCACGCGCCGGGCTTCAATCTCCTCGCGAAGGATGTTCGAGACACACACCGGTTGGATATCCGCCAGGCGCTTTGCCGACCGAATTGCCGCAAGCTCCAGCAGTTTCTTGGACAGGAGCATAATTGAATTGGCGCGCTCCAGGCTGCACTCAAGCAGCCGAGTGTGATCGGCCTGATCTAGACTCTCGCTATGCCGCAAGAGAACCATCAAGGAACACGTAATCGTTGCCAGTGGCGAGGCTATTTGATGCAGCAAGAGGGTCACAGCCCTGGACGTAGCCTTATCAACTCTGCGAAGGTCCCGCAACGACTCGATGAGTCGCGAATTGCCTATCCCAAGCCCAGCCATGATCGCAAACTCTCCAAGGAACCACTCATCGTCCGCCGAAAATTCTCCGCCCTTCCTGACCAATGCCAGCGCGCCTATTGGTCCTTGTTCGCCACCAATGGGCGTTGCGATCATCGATGTAGCTTCCGGCCGGCCGGGCAATGCGACAGTGGCGCTACAGAGGCTTCGCCTGCGCAGAGCAGAAGCGATGGGTGAGCCATCGTCCAGGCTGACACTGTGCGGCAATGCCCTTGGTCCGGCGCTGGCTTCCAGAGATAACCTCCTCGGAGAGTCGCAAATCAGGTACGCTCCGGCAGCCGAGCAGTTCGTAGCGGCGACGGCCCGTTTCGTGATTCGCTCCAGCAGTGGACGTTCAGCCAAGCAGGCGAATATGTCTCGGTATAACGTCAAGAGCATTACAGTTTCGTTTAGTCGTCGGTGAAGAACCTCCACATCAAGAATGCCCAACGCGGGCTTGATCAGTTGGAAGTGGCAGCCTTCCTCATACTTGACACGACGAAAGAATGAACACTCCTGGCAGGAGGCAGTCCCTTGTCCTGGTTTCCCCCGTAACCGCTCGGCGCATGAAGTCCCGGCAACTGCCCAGCACAAACGGCCGGCGTTCTCGCCACCATTGATGCCATCACAGGTGACATCCATCGCCGCTGGACATGGCCCGAGCTTTTCCAACAGCGTTCCTCCGGGTCCCCACCCACACTGCCTGTCGTCCCAACAATTGACCTTCACTGCCATCACGAATTCGTGCTCATAAGGGAATCGGCTTCCGTTTTCACTGCCGACGAAGAACCCGGGCGCGGCAACAGAGCAGCGGTTTTGACAATATCTGGAACGGCCAACTCCCATTCTATCGCCTGAATGTGAACGCCGCGGACGCCCTCGATCTGGCGAACTTGCTCGATGAGTTCCACCGCAATTTTCTTGCCGATTTCTTCGGATTCCCTCCGGAGCTGCTTCTTCTGCTCGGGGGGGGTATCCTTCTTGATCGCGGGAAACCGCTTGATCAACTTCTCAGGAACGTTCACCCCAGCAACGGAAGAATCCATGTAACGGAGCATTCCCGCGCTCTTGGGCACTATAATACCGGCGAGGATAGCTGTCTTCTCATGCAGGCCCAATTCGCGAACCTGCTTCATAATCTCAGCAAATTGCTCGACGTCGTAAATACCCTGTGTCTGGATGAAGTCCGCGCCTGCCGCAACCTTCTTGGCCAGGCGCATTACCCTGAAGGACACTGGATCGGCCATCGGCGTCCAGGCTGCCCCGATAAACAGCTCAGGTCGCACGTCGAGCTGATCGCCGCCCTGCTGGCGCCCATCATCCCTCATTCCTTTGAGAACGCTGACAAGCTGGATCGAATCTATGTCATAGACGTTCTTCGCCCCTGGATGGCCTTTGAGCTTCCCGGCGGCTCCGAAAGATTGATGGTCACCGGCAATACACAGGCAGTTTTTTATGCCCAAGGCCGCCGCCCCAAGTATGTCGGATTGGACGGCAATCCGGTTCCGATCGCGCGTGGTCATCTGCATGACCGGCTCAACGCCTTCCCCGAGGACAATAGCGGCACTGGCTATGGAAGATAGCCGCACAACCGCCGTCTGATTGTCGGTTATGTTGACGGCATCCGCGAATCCACGAAGGATCTTCGCCTTCTTCCTGACCATGCCAGCATCGCAACTCATTGGTGGGCCGAGTTCGGCTGTTACGGCGAAATGACCCGCGGCGAGTACCTTCTCCAAATTGGAACCAGATCTCATCAAGACCCCTCAATCACTAGTCTTCTAAACACCGGCAAGCTCCCGGGAACCTCCACAGAACTCATGCATCGTGAGATTTTGCGGGGATGTCCTTTCCTTTCGCTAGGACCGAGGCCACGCACTCCAACAGACGCTCGTGCGCTTCGGACTTTGGCAGAATATCCACAGCAGTCAAACCTTTGTTCTGTTCGAATGCACGCATCGTCTGGCCCTGGCTTTCGGCCACAGCAGTCACAAGAACGACCGGGACGTTTGCAACCTTTTTGTCACGTGACAGTTCTTCCGCAAAGGTGAAACCATCCTCTGCAGGCATGATCACATCCAGCAGAATTAGATCAGGAATCTCCGATTCCAGTTGCCTGCGAGCTTCGGCGGCGCTATTGGCAGTGCGCACCTCATAACCAGCGCCTTTGAGCAAACGATCGGCAGCCAGCAAGTACCCCTCATCGTCATCAACCACAAATATCTTCTGTGCCATGAGAATTGTTCCTTTCCTCACCCGTCACCGCGTCCGGAAGACAGATTTGCCCTTTGCCTGGCTACGGTCGACACTATTCGCTCCAAAAGCACGTTGGGTTCAACGGGCTTTTCCAGGTATTCCTGTACATAAGCGGGCCCGTCTTCCTGTCCGAAGCCATGGACTTGCCCGATGTTTCGGCCGAATGCGGTAAGTGCCAGAATCGGCACATCGCTCAAGCCGTCCATTCCCCGCAGCTCACGGCAAACCTCAAACCCATCCTTAGTGGGCATCATAAAATCCAGGATAATCAAATCCGGAGGATCCTTCGTGGCCATGCGAATACCTATTTCGCCGTCTCTGGCGTGCCGAACGGTAAATCCCTCGCTTTCGAGCACTTTCGACAACGCAAAAACGAAGTCGTCATCGTCGTCGATGAACAGTACCCTTAGGCCAGGTCTTTCAGTCGCCATTTCAAGCCCCTTCTTTCTCTTCGTATCGTCGCTTCAAACTCTCCACGATGGTCGCGTCGGCCAGGGTCGTGGTGTCACCGAGTATCTTGCCCTCGCCGATATCCCGAAGTAGACGTCGCATGATTTTCCCACTCCGGGTCTTAGGCAGGTCTGCGCTGAAGATCACCCGTTGGGGCTTGGCGATTCGTCCGATCTTGTTGGCGACATGTTCTTTGAGATCTACCTCCGTCTGGGCGGAGAATTCGTAACCATCTTTCAACGTCACGAACGCCGCGATTGCCTGGCCTTTTATCTCATGTGCGATGCCCACGACAGCAGCCTCGGCTACAGCGGGATGGTCTACCAGCGCGCTCTCGATTTCCATGGTACCGATGCGGTGCCCCGAGACGCTGAGCACGTCATCGACGCGCCCCAGCAGTGTGATGTACCCGTTATCGGAGCGTTTTGCTCCATCGGATGGAAAGTAGGTCTGGTTGTCCCACTTCGACCAGTACTCCTTCTCATACCGCTCGTCGTCTCCCCATATTCCTCGCAGCATGGCCGGCCAGGGGTGAGTAATGGCCAGGAAAGCGCCCCCGGTGCTTACTTCCTCTTTGTTTGCATTATAAATGGTAGCTCGAACACCGGGCACGGGCAGGCCCGCCGTGCCGGGCTTCATGTCGTCCACACCCGGAAGCGTAGTAATCATGATCATTCCGGTTTCGGTTTGCCACCATGTATCCACGATCGGGCATCGCTTCTGCCCGATGTGTTCGTAATACCAAGTCCATGCCTCTGGGTTAATGGGTTCACCGACAGTTCCCAGCAGGCGCAACGTCGAAAGATCATGTTTTGCGGGCCATTCCGATCCCCATTTCATGAATGCCCGAATCGCCGTCGGAGCAGTATAGAAAACGCTGACGCCGTGATTTTCCACTATCGACCAGAATCGATCCCGATCAGGCCAGTCCGGTGCACCTTCATACATGACGCAAGTGGCCCCCGCGGCAAGGGGGCCGTACACGAGGTAAGAATGGCCCGTTACCCAGCCGATGTCGGCGGTGCACCAATAGACGTCATCGTGCCGCAGGTCAAATACATACTTTGTCGTGGTGTATGTTCCCACCAGATACCCGCCCGTGGTATGGACGATCCCTTTGGGTTTTCCAGTGGTTCCGGATGTGTGCAGGATGTAAAGTACGTCTTCGCTGTCGCATGGCTCCGGGGTGCAATACGGCTCAGCATCTTGCAGAAGGCGGTGATACCAGTGGTCGCGCCCTTCCTTGATGCGCAGAGGAAAGTTGCCCCGCTGTACAACTATCACGTGCTCGATAGAAGGGGTCTCCTCAAGGGCAGAATCCGCATCATGTTTAAGCGGGATGATCTGGCCGCGGCGATAGCCTCCGTCTGCGGTAATGAGCACCTTGGCCCCGACATCGTTGATGCGGTCACGAAGGGCTTCGGCGCTAAACCCACCGAAAACTACTGCGTGAATCGCTCCAATTCGGGCGCAGCTCAGCATCGCCACCACTGCCTCGGGTATCATCGGAAGGTAGATGGCCACGCGGTCCCCCTTCCGCACGCCTAAGGATTTCAGCGCATTGGCGAAAAGGTTCACTTCGCGATACAGATCCCAGTAGGTCATCACGCGGCAGTCGCCGGGCTCACCTTCCCAAATCAGTGCCGCCTTATTTCGCTGGCCTGCCTTGATATGGCGGTCACAGCAGTTGTAGCTAGCGTTTATCTGCCCTCCCGTAAACCACTTGGCATGCGGCGGGTCCCAATCCAATACGCGATCGAAAGGCTTATACCAGTGGAGTCCCTGTGCCGCCTTCGACCAGAACTGCTCCGGTTCCGCCCACGAGTGCTCACGAATCTTCGTATCACGAAAAAACGCTCCGCGTTGGAATTCCTCCGATGGTGAGAAAGATCGCTCCTCTGCAAGCAGATCAGAGAATTCCGCACTCGAACCGCTTCCCATCTTGGCCATTGCGCGGGCTCCTTTCGCTCGAAAATGCCCAACGTCATCAGGGACCTCAGGGCAGAAGGGTACGTTGCGTAGTGCAACGCCGCTTCACACATTGCCCACGTATTTTAACAATCTTTCTCGACTAAATCAATCGAGATACTAGACTAAGATAGTTTCTCTCACGTCAAACCTTCCTCTTCAGCGGATTGCCTGTAACTTACAGATCCGCACCCAGCTTCAACGTGTCTCCGATCTCAAATCCGCCTGCGCGTTGACGTTCCTCCACGCGGCGGCGAGGGACGAGGGCACAGTCAATGAAACCACTTTCGGATGAATCGCAACGCCGCTAAGCTTGAAGTTTCCGCATGCCGCTTGTTGTTCCAACAACGGACGACAACGGAAGTCATAATGGGCCAGCAGAGGCTCCACACCCCCAGAGCCTGCCAACCTGGGCAACGTGGCCCAGATGCCCGGCGCGCGAGTCGAGAGGAGCCAGTCCAAAGCGGCCGCAGAAAGCTCAGGCATGTCACACGCCGCGACCAACCAAGAAGCTTGAGGTGCCCACCGCATGGCTGCGAGCAGACCGGCCATCGGACCATCGGCATCGGGGACATCATGAAGCCGGACGCAATCGGCCAAACCTTCCGGGACCTTACCGGTCCCCACTATGACGACCCTTTGGCAGACCGGTCGCAATAATTCAACCGTTCGCTCCAACCAAGTTTTGCCTCCGTTGAGCAACAAGTGTTTGGGTGTACCCATCCGTATGCTCTTGCCGCCAATCGGGACGCATCCAAGCACCGGCGTTTTCAGCCATTGCTCTTTCAGGAAGTTTTCCAGGATCGGCAGGATTGCCCCGAGACGGTCACAATCTCTAGCCAGCACGGCAACAACCTTTTCAACGTCTGCGGGAGGGGCGACTTCTTCGCCTCCAAGAAGCCACACTTTATGCAGTGGAGTGGCCTTGTGGCCCTCGACAAGTATAAGGTCATATCTTTCTGCCAGTGATCGCAGCGCGCCCATCAATTCATTCTCGCCGTCTGGCGCATGCACCCGAAATAATTCTTCGCCGGGTCCCTGCAAGAGCACGTCTGCCCCGGCCTGGAAGAACCTGTAGCTATCTTTGCCGGGCCGGTCCACATCAATACCATGCACATCATGCTTGATGACGGCGATCTTCAGCTCCTGTCTGCAGAGTTCGGGGACAATCTGTTCAATGAGAGTCGTCTTCCCAGACCCGCTGTAGCTGCATATTCCGAGAATGGGAAGGTCGTAGATCATGATTTTACAACTTAACCGCCTGAATGACCGAATCCATGAACTCGCCTCTGCACAACAGCTTAGGATTATCGAAACCTGCTGCAATCAGCTCCTCACTCAGTTCGCCAAAGGTATACGTCCCGCCACCTGGCGTGTTAACCAGCATATTGATGGCGAACATTGCTCCGTCGGGCGGACTTGTGCGCGATTCTTCCATTACGACGTCGCGAATGAGAATGCATCCGCCATCGGTTACTGCGGCATGAATCTTCGCAAACAGTTCGCGATTCCCCTGATGGGAGTTCATGTGCACAATGGCGCTGACCCAGACCAGATCCGCATCGGAAGGCAGTACCTCGTCTACTTCGAAATCACCGGACACGAACGTCACGCGGTGCTCTAGGCCGGCTGCGGTGATGTGCCTGCGGGCGATGGGTATGACATCGGGCAAATCGAACAGGGTCGCCCTGGCGTCGGGAACCGCTCGCAGGAATGCGATGGTCCACGTGCCGGGTCCGCCGCCAAGATCAAGCAGATGAGAAAACCGCGGCGGGCCGATAGCTTCCACAAGATTCGGGGCGATAGAACGGGAGATGTCATTCATCGCCTCGATAAATGCTGACAAATCCGCTTTAGCTCCGCGAATGCTGGAAATGCGTTCTGCACACTGTCCGGTAGTGACCACCTTGGCCAGCTGAGCCCAACTTCGCAAACAGTTGGCCAAATGCCGCACCATCGCCAGTACGCTGCAAGGCGCTGTTTCCGTAAGTAATTCCGCGACACCTGCGGCCGGGGCATATTCGTTCCCGTCCTTGGTGAGGAATTCCATTGCCGTCAGTGCGTCGGCCAGTGCGGTTGTTGCGCGGACGTTCGTGTCAAGTCGCGCGGCCAAACTCTCGGCCGTCATGGGTTGTTCCGCCAGGACATCGAAGACACCCAGTTCAGTCCCCGCTACCAGCACGCACGCCGGTTGGAAAGCCCGTGCGATTCCCAGCACATCTTCCGCTGTCCATTGCCTGGTCATCTTCTGATATCTTCTTCCAAGTTCGCTGCTGCAAAGGAGTCAATCATCGATCATCAGCATTCTCGGGTTCCGGCGGGCGGCCGCAATCCGCGGCGTCGCCGCGAAGTTTATCAAGGCCGTGCCGCAGCACACTGAGGATGGCATCTAGGTTTTCCACGGCAGCACGCTCTGACCCGGGTAGGTTGACGATAAGCGTTGAGCCGCGAATGCCCGAAATGCCGCGCGACAGCATCGCATACGGAGTTTTAGTCAGCGAGCCCGCTCGCATCGCCTCGTCCAGCCCGGGCGTCAGTCGTTCGACGACCTTCCGGGTCGCTTCAGGCGTGACGTCTCGAGGCGCAAAGCCGGTTCCCCCGACTGTGACAACGAGATCAATGGAGTGGCCATCACCGTAGTGCCTCAGCCGTTCGGCGATGATATCCTGCTCGTCAGGCAGCACTTCGGTTCGATATATGTGGGCGCTTAGAGTTTCTTCCAGACACTTTGTCGTAGCCGGGCCTGCCGTGTCTTGTGCTTCATTTCGTGAACATCTATCGCTGATCGTCAGAACGACGGCCTGAAGAGTCTCTCGAGGCACTACACTCAGCACTTTGGCAACATCCCCAGCGCTGACTTGCCCGCCTGCCTCCACCCGAGCAAAAAGCCCCAGCCGAGGCATGATACAGTCGCCAGTCAGCTCGTAGATCCGGCAGGGGGTGTGACAAACCTTCCCTATTTGCGTGACAGACAGAACCACGTCGTGGCCCAGTCGCAGACGCGTGCCCAGACCGAAGGAATTCAAGTGAAGGCCGGAAAGAATCACGTTTTCGGCAAAGTCCCCCGGCGCAAGGTCGCTCAGGGCCCCGCTCCGAATGGTTTCGATATCCTCCGCCGACAGCAAGCTCACCTGTCGGTGCCATGGCCCGGCGTGGGCGTCCGATTCAACGCCGCAGCCGACACTGAAGATAGCCACATCGACAGGGCTTTTCCGCTCGCCCTTCTCTTTGCCAATGCACAAGGCTTCAACCCTACCCATCGGAATTCTCCCGCAGCTGGTCCGAACTCGCCGTAGGTCGCCTCCAATGGTCGGACTTGCCACCCTGTTTTTCCAGCAGCCTGACCGGGCCTATCTCGACGCCTCTTCCAGCCGACTTGACCATATCGTAGACGGTCAGGGCGGCCACTGCTGCTGCGGTCATGGCCTCCATTTCCACACCTGTCTTGCCTTCGCAAGCAACGCGGGCGAGAAGTCGAACGCGATCTGCGATCAACTCGGCCGAAACGTCCACCACATCCAAGACAAGAGGATGACACATGGGAACGAGCTCGGCGGTTTTCTTGGCGGCCATGATGCCAGCAATCCGTGCCGTTTCCAGGACGTTGCCCTTTGCAAGACCTCCCTCCTGACGTAAACGTTCGGCTATGTCGTCTCCCACGATTATCCACGCCTCGGCGATAGCAATGCGCCGCGTAATAGCTTTATCAGCAACATCCACCATTACAGCCCGGCGGGCCTCAGAGAGGTGGCTCAAACCATTATCGCTGCTCATGGTGCTCCTTCTCCTTCATGGATGTGACCCTGATGGAGTGGGCCTTGGCCACGACGTGAATGGCCATGCCGGCTCGCAGTTTAAGTTCGCGTCCGGCATCTCGTGTCAACTCTGCAACGAATTGGTTGCCCCCCGCTTCCACAGTAACCCACAGGGCATAGCCGTTCTGCTCTACTCGCTGTACTGTCACGGGAAAAGCATTGCGCGCGGAGATTCCTTGCGGGCGGGACAACGATAGGATCAGGTCTCTGGCTGGCAAAGCGACAGTGACGGCCTGGCCGGTCTGCAGGTCTTTGCGAGGGACTTTCAGCGTTTGATCGCCGCAGCGGACCAACACATATCCTGTCTGCTCTGGGCTTTCGACCACCACACCGCTCAGGATGTTCAGGATCGAATCCAACTGCTCGTCCGATCCCGCCACTAGATCATACGGATCGGCAGCGCGCACAATCCGTCCCGCCTCCACCTGCCAGGCCCTCTCGGTAAGGAACAGGATGTCGGTCAAAGAGTGGCTGACGTAAACGAAAGGCAGGTGCCATCTTTCATGAACATGCTTTAGGTACGTCAGGATGCGCAGTCGGGCCGGTTCGTCAACGGAGCCCAGCGGCTCATCAAGCAGCAGCAGTTGCGGCCCCGCAGCAAGGGCCCTCGCCAGCGCCACGCGCTGGCGCTGGCCGCCCGACAGGTCCTTCGGCAAACGGTCCAGCAATTCCCCCAAATCGAGCATTTCGCTCAGCTCGACCAGGCCAGGACCGCCTGTCTGGCGGCGTCTGCCGTACTCGATGTTCGCCCGCACGGTCATGTGTGGGAACAGCCGACCGTCTTGAAACACGTACCCTATTGCCCGCCGGTGTGGCTTGACGTACAGCTTGTTGGCCGAGTCGAAGAGCGGCCTACCATGAAACAAGATGTACCCTTCGTATGGGCGGAGCAGGCCCGCCAAGCAATTGAGGAGTGTGGTCTTTCCGCATCCCGAAGGTCCGAAAAGCCCCATTTTCAGCGCCGTCTGCCGGCTTTGGGCGTGTAGTTCGAAGTCGCCCACCTTGACCTTGAAATCAAATTCAAGCACTTTGCCGCCTCCCTGCTCCGCTCGGCTGGGGCCGCCAAATGAGCAATTGCGAGACGATCATCGCTGCAATGCCCACCGACATGGATAACAGGACGAGTCCCCAGGCGGCCTGTTCCCTGCCTGCCATGAGGTTCGTGTAGATTGCCTGCGGAACGGTTCGCGTTTGACCGGGAATGTTCCCAGCCAGCATGATTGTAGCCCCGAACTCACCAAAAGCCCGGGCAAATGATACTGCCCCGGCTGCCAGCAGACCGGGAGCCACAAGTGGAAGCGTAATCGTAAGGAAGACACGCCCCGGTCTGGCGTTGAGTGTTCTAGCAGCCTCTTCCAGTTCCTTCTCGCATCTCTGAAAGGCGGTCTTGGCGATCGCGAGAAAGAGGGGAAATGCCATAACCCCTGCTGCAACTACTGCGCCCTTCCAGTCGAACGTGAATCGGATGCCGACTGCCTCAAGGCACCGTCCCAAAAGACCCTTGGGGCTTAGAATCACGAGCAGACAATAGCCTGTTACCACCGGGGGGATGACCAGCGGCAACGAGAGTCCCGCCTCCAGCAGCCTTGGCGCGGCGCCGCGACGGCGGGCCATCCAGAATGCGATCGGCGTTCCCGCAAGGATGATCATCACCGTGGCCACCAGCGAGACTGTGATTGACAGCTTCAGTGCTTCCGTCGATGCGGTATTCCACATGGTCTACCGCCTCCCTTCTTCGTGCACCGGCTTAAAACCGTAGATGGCGAAGACGCCCGCAGCCTCGGGTGAGCACAAGAACTCGAGGAACGCTCCGGCGGCCACGGGATGCGCGGCACCCTTCAGCACACAAACAGCGTAAACAATCGCTTCGTGGCTGGACTGCGGAAAGCCAAACACCATTTTGAGCTCGGAAGCGGCGTGAACATCGCTGCTATAGACGATTGCGGCCTCGACTGCTCCCGTCCGAACCTGCGCCATCGCCGCGCGCGCATCGATACATGGCACCAGCTTGCCTGCAAGCCGCTTCCACAGACCCATATGCACTAGTGCTTGCTTAGCGTATATACCGGCGGGAACGTGTGTGGGGTCGCCAATGGCTATCCACCGAACCTCGTCCTTCAACAAATCCGCAGGGCGAACGATACGCAATGTTGAAGATGCCTCAACGACGCAGACTAACGTGTTTCCCAGTAGGTCCCGTCGCGTCTCGGACACCAGGTAGCCTGAATTCTCGAGAAGATCCACATCCCTGGTGGAAGCTGAGACAAATGCGTCGGCTGGTGCGCCCGCTTCAATCCTTTTTCGCAACAATCCGGACGAAGCGAGATCCAGTTGCACTCGAATCCCGTAGGAATCTTCAAAATCTCTGGCCAAACGCTCCATGGCATTGCCCAGACTCACTGCCGCCGGAACATAGATCTCCTCGCGGCCCTCTTCCCGCGAAGCGGTACCCGTTCCAAACTGTATAGCCAACGCAACAACAGCCACGCTTACTACCAAAACGACCCATTTGAGTTTCACTGTTTGTTACCCTCCAGTCAAAACCATCGGGTTTCTGGTAACGAAGACGCGCCCGTTTCGTTTCAGGCGGAGAGCTGTTCGGATAGCCTTGATCAAGTGGCACGCGGCCGTGGGCTGAGTCCCGCGTAAGAGCGACCGGACATCCACAGTATTTCCCATGGCTAGGCACCCAACCAGTTGGCCGGAAGCCGTCAAACGCAAACGGTGGCAGCCGGCACAAAATGGCTCGGAGCTTGATGATATGAAACCGATAACTCCCTCCCGGCCTTGGCTGTCCCTCGCGATGTACCTCCGGCTGGAGTCGCCGGGCCGGGCCGGTTCAGAGCAAAGGTCAAACGCCTCTGAAAGTTTAGCTCTAACTTCCGCGGAGGAGACAAACCACTCATCAAAATGCTCTGCCGCCGGGCCTAGAGGCATAAGTTCCAAAAACCGGACTTCGCATCCGCGGTCCAACCCGAAGCGAGCAATCTGGGCCACCTCGTCGCTATTAAGACTCCTTATGACAATCATGTTCAACTTAACCGGACATAAGCCGCTGCGCAGGGCGGCTTCAACACCATCCAAGGTATGTTGAAGGTCACCACAGCGTGTCAGTCGTGCAAAGGTCTTGGGGGTTAAACTGTCCAGGCTAATGTTGATCCGTTTCAGCCCTGCCTTTTTCAATCGTAAAACCGCCTTGCACAGAAGTTGGCCGTTCGTTGTAAGAGCAATGTCAATGATTCCTTCACGCGCCAGCTTTTCAACCAGATCAGCGATATTTCGACGAACAAGTGGCTCGCCGCCAGTAATGTGGACTTTGGATAGTGTGCAATGGGTCTTCAATACGCGAACAAAACGGATGATTTCTTCGAAGCTGAGGATTTCCTGCTGACTCCGTTTGGGTATTCCTTCAGAAGGCATACAGTAGAGACAACGGAGCTGGCATCTATCCGTGACAGAAATCCGAAGCGAAATCTGCTCTTGTTGTGAAGGAGAAATCATGGAATGGGTCTCCACGGCCTGAATTCCACCAGTTGGCCAACTAGAATTTGCCGAACGTTTCGAGGTACCACGATAGCCCCGTCGGCCTTGGCCCCAGCAACAAGGTCCGCCGAGCCGGCTGACTTGATGGGACACACCCGTAAGTCGTCCTTGCCCCAGATGAGCCTGGCCAAAACGAACTCCACGCGACCTGCTTTGGCGCGAATGGCCCGGGTAAGCTCTAGGCGCAAAGAGGGCTTGCAAGATTTGGTAGGAAATCCCGACATGCGGCGAATCGCCGGCAGAACGAGTTCGTGGAAGCCGGTCAAAACACTCAGGGGATTGCCCGGCAGTCCAAAAATGTGGCGATGGCCGTCCAGCGTAGCGTAGAGCTGAGGCTTACCCGGCTTCATCGCCACTCCGTGAAAGCGGATGGTGGCGCAAATACGCTCCAGAGCCTCCGGAACGAAGTCATATTTTCCGACCGACACCCCGCCGGTGATGATCACCACATCGTGTCTTGCAGTTGCGGATTTAAGTTTTGCGGCCAGTACGCTCGGATCGTCTGGGGCGATCCGGTGGGGCACTTCGCCATATCCTGCGATCTTCAGCGCCGCACGCAGGGCCGGACCGTTGGAATCGCGCAGCTGGTGAGGGCCCACCTTCGCACCTGCATGCCGTAGTTCCCTACCCGTGCATAATATAGTGAGTTTAGGACGCCGGTATACCCTCACAGCGGCTTCGCCGACCGATGCGCAGAGTCCTATCTGGACAGCGCCTAGGACCGTCCCCTCACCCAGGACCACCTGCCCTCTTCGAACCTCCTCTGCTCGCTTGCGGATGTTCGCCCCGGGTGTTGTTGCCTTCAAGAAGATCATATCGTCGCCGTCTTGCTCTGTTTCTTCGAGCTTCACAACGGCGTCGGCACCAGGGGGGATGCTTGCGCCGGTCAGGATCTGCACACACGTGCCCCGCTGGACCTTCGGGCGATTCAAGCTGCCTGCTGCCACCTCCCCGACCAACTTGAGTCGCCGTGGGCGGTGCCGCAGATCACGAGCCCGCACTGCATAGCCGTCCATGGCGGAGCGGTCCGTCGGAGGTGAGTCCCGGTCGGCACGCACATCTCCTGCAAGGCAGTAGCCCATTGCGTCTCTGAGGGATTTGCTGACTGCTTCGAGGGGACGTGCGTTTTCGAGGATAATCCCCAACGCCTTTTTGGGAGTAATTAACATCCATCAATCTCCTTTCCAAGCACGGGAGGCCAGGACGTTTCCATCCAAACCCTATCGCCCGGAGACCGTGGCTTCGAAGATCGCTTGCCAGCGACCTGTCCCTAGCGAACTCGAAAGCTGTAGGTTCACCGGGTCGGAGATCAGTTGTGTATTATATCTTCGTTCGCCCTTTCGATCAACCAGGGCCTCCACTAACCACAAGGGCCAGCAAGATCAATACCAGTAAGACCGTTTCAAACCTAGCCGTTCTCGCGTCGATGTCCGCCAGTCGCTCATTTCGCCAAATGCATGCCAGCGGTTTCCAGAGAAAAACAAGCAGCACAGGAGCCAGCACCACAAGGCGAGGGGCGACGCGTACAAGCGCCAGAATTGCCAGGATCAACACACAGCTCGTCACCAGCACGACGTATAGGCAACGGACAAGCCGACCGTCAGCAAAGTGGGCGAGGGTTTTGATGCCAGCTGCCTGGTCCTCTTCCAAATCGCGAAAGTTGTTCCCCACCAGGATAGCCGTAGTGAGCAATCCAATCGGAATCGATATCAACAGGACCGTCGCCTCAAGTCGGCCTGTCTGGGCGTAAGCAGCACCAAGCATCAGAATCGGCCCGAATGCCAGAAAGATCAGCAGCTCGCCCAACGCCCGGTACTTGAGCTTCAGTGGTGGACCGGTGTAGGCGTAAAGGGCCAAGATGCCGGCCAAGGCGAACCACAACAACCCCGGCCCGCACAGCCATATCAGGTACACCCCTGCCGGAATGGTCAGTAGGAGGCAGACTATGGCTTGTCCCAGCACGTCTTTGGGTCTGAGTTCGCCGCGTACGAGGAGCCTTCCCGGCCGGGCCTCGTCGCCTTCGAGCTTACGGTCCACGCCACTGTGGAAGTCGAAGTAGTCGTTGAGGAGATTCCCTGCCGCGTGCAGCAAGGCTACGCCCAAGACCGACACAATCAGCACGTTCCAATTCCACTGCCCCAGCGGTCGGACGGCGACCGCGATCAGCACAGGCAGAACCGATACGGGCAGCGAAAAGGCGCGAACTGCTATAAAGCGCTTGGAGAGCCAATGCCATGGCCCGCTGCACTCCATTTTCTGCACGCCGCTATTCAACTTGGGTCTCTTGGTCGCTCTGGTCGGCCTGCGAACTCGCCTTCCGCAGCAGCGCCTTAACCTTATTTCTCAGCACATCAAAATCCACCGGCTTCTCGATGAAGTCGGACACGGGTAGCCAAGCGTCGTCGATGTCTCGGGGGCCGAAACCCAAGGGAAACCTCGCGTTCACGGCGGTCAACATCAGGACAGGTATCCCCTTGAGTTTCTCGTTGTAGTGGCGCATTGTGCGAGCCAGTTCGAATCCGGCGGAGCTGTCTTCCGGAAACATCACGTCCAGGATCACCAGGTCGGGGCGCCTTTTCTCCATGCTCTCCACCGCGCTATCCGTATCCAACTCGATCTGCACCTCATGATCTGCATTGCGCAGTGCAGTTGCAGCGGCTGCCGCGAAATCTTCGTCATCATCCACAATCAGCAGATAAGCCATCTTCTTTCTCCTTCATTCCTGACTCGTCCAGGATCTCTCCTAAAGGAGAGAATCGAAGTTCGAACTTTGTTCCTGCGCCGGGCCGGCTTGTTACTCGCAGGCGGATTCGATGGTGCTCCACCACCTGTCGAACAATGGCCAGCCCAAGCCCGGAAGACTCCTTGTTGTGCCGTACCGCCTCTTTGGTGCGGTAGTGTTCTTCAAAGATGTGGAAGAGCTTCTCGGCCGGAATCCCTATGCCCTCGTCCCCGATAGTCACGACCGCCCCGGCGAGTTGATCGTAGCTACACCGTACGCGAATACGCCCGCCCTTGTACGAGTATATCACCGCATTGGAAAGCAGGTTGCCGAAAAGCATCTTCAGGTGGTCTTCAACACCTGCTGCACGGGCCGGCTGAATGTCAACATCCAGGGCAATCCCCCGTTCTTGGGCGAGCGGCTCAATCTGCTCAACACACCAGCGAAGTACCTGGAGCAGATCAAGTTCGGCCGGCCGAAGCCGGTGCTGGCTGTTGGAACTCAGGTTGGCCAACTGAAGCATCTCCTGGATCTCTCCCGCCAGCCGATGGCATCTCGCCACGATCCGCCGCACAACCTCAAGGGCCTCATCGGGCAGCACGCCGCAGTGGCCTTTCACCAGGAGCTGCGCATTGGCATGAATGGCCGCAAAAGGCGCCTTCAACTGATGTGTCGTGGTGAGCATATGTCTAGATCGTTCCTCCTGGGCAGCCACCAGGCGGCGGTTCGTGTCGGCCAGTTCGCTGTCCCTCTGCCGCAGCATCATGGATAAGCGCGACGCGAGATACCACACCGCCAGCCAAATGCAGATCGCCGAGAAGTAATTCAGTAAGGACATCTCGAAACTCAATGCCATGCGCTGCCGTAAGGTCGCGTCGGCGAAGATACTGGCCCGGGTTGTTATTCCCAAATGTTCTGCGGTGGTGCATGCAGCAAACAGTAAGCTCGCGATAGCCGTCACCACCAAGCTTTGGCTGCGGGAGAAGAACACACAGGCCAATACGATATGAAAAAGGTACGTGAAAGGGACATAGGTCCGGACACTTCCAAGGAAATGTACCACCACCGTGAGGATCACCAGATCCAAGACTATTTGGGCCCAAAGGTTGATCTTAGTTCCATCGCGTCTGGACGGCGACCCCAACAACGAGGCATGGATGAGAAAGAGAGCGTTGCACAGCGTCAGCACTCCCGCAGTCACGAGAGGCCAGTTGCCGGGAGGGCGCAGCCCGACCTGCTGCATCATCTTGTCAGACAACCCCAGAATGCCGAATGCCATCAGGACCGCGATGATGATCCACCGAAGGCGACAGAACCATACCACGTTCCTAACAAGCAGAGGCTCCGGCAGGGATCTTCTGAAGCTGCCGGCAGCGGCTCTTGCCCCGCCGGCGGCGTCTGCCGAAACCTCCCGAAGCGGCAGCTCGTAACGTGCCTCCAGAGTTGAACCGTCTGTTGCCATTAGAAATAATCCATCGCCTTGATCTTCTTTAGTTGGATTTCGTCTCGCTGCTCGGCACGAAGAAAACTTTCAAAGAGTTCTTTAATCTCTTCATCTACCGGTTGCTCCAGCACCTGTCGGTAGAGCCTCACTAGGCACTCATCGAAGGTCACCGCCGCGTCGAGCACCTCTGTCGCGGTGGTGCCTGGCAGCAACTCCGTGGCTTCAAAGCACCTGCAGTCTGCGGCCTGAGGTTCGTACCGTAGGGGCACCGAGTGAACCCGCTTGACCTGCTCTGACGAAAGCCTCGCCATGGCCTTGCCAATCCGCTTGCGGTGACGGCTCATATAGTCCGTAAGCAAACGCACACCTTCACGGGTCGATTGCTCGGATAACCTTGCGTAGTAACCTGCAAGCATTTGCTCAAATCGCTCTGCATGTTCCAACACGTCTGCAACGGTAACAGTCGCCATCGCAGGACCTTCCTAGAATTTGTCATAAAAGATATCTTCCGGGCGGAGACCTTTTTCTTCCAGCACGCGCATCACTGCTTCGATCATTGGCGGGGGGCCGCACAGAAAGGCCTGCCGCTTGATACCAGGGTCCAAGTACTTGTCCACCGATAAGTGAATAAAACCTGTCTCGCCATCCCAGTGCTCTTCGGCGCCCAGCCGATCTGAAAGCGCATAGATCACATGAAAATTCCGGTGCTTCTGAGCCAGTTGCTCATACTGCTCCAGATAAAACATGTCCCGTGTTGTTCGGCACCCGAAGAACAGCCAGCAGGTCCGATCCGGCCAGCGATCGTAGAGAGTGTGAACGATGTTCCTTATCGGCGCCATCCCGCACCCGCCGGCCACGCAAACAAGCTCCACCTCAGGATCCTCATTCAGCCGAAAGTCACCATACGGCCCAGTGAACGTAACGGCATCGCCCATCTGGAGACTGTGCAGGTACGTAGAGCCAATCCCGCCGGGAACCAGCCTCACCACCAGCTCGACAACATGGAGGTCCCACACCGGCGAGCTGATGGAATACGCGCGGAAGACCGGCCCCTCCGGCGAAGTCGCCTGAACCTGAACATACTGACCTGGTAGGTGGGAGATCTCAGGCGGATCATTCAACGCCAGGCGGATTTGCTTGATATCATGCGTCAGCCCAACGGTGCTCTTGACCGTTGCCGAAAAGAGCCTCACGTTCAGCAGTTCCTCCGGAATCCGCACCTGGAGGTCTTCCCGCACCTTGACCTGGCATGCCAGCCGCACGCCGCTACGGACCTCTTTGCGCGTCACGTACGGCGTCTCGGTGGGAAGCACCGGTCCGCCGCCGGAAAGGACAGTAATCTTGCAATACCCGCAGGAACCCCTCCCCCCGCAGGCCGAGGGAATGAAAATCTCCTCGCCCATCAAGGCCGACAGCAGCGTTTGTCCACCGTCGACCTCTAGCGTCCGCTCGCTGGCGTTGACATCGATCTGGCAGATGCCGTAATTGATTAACACTCGTTCCGCGACCATCAGCAAGGCCGACAAGCCCACCAGCACGGCGACGAAAACCAAGATGGCCCAAAGATAAATCACGACGATCGATCCTACTGAATAGTGACCATACCGGCGAATCCCATGAACGCCATCGCCATCACGCCGGTGATAACCATGGCAATCGCAACACCTTGAAACGGGCGCGGAACGTTGCTGTAGGCCATCTTCTGTCTCAGCCCGGCGATCAAGATGATCGCCAGCGCCCAACCCAGGCCGGCGCCGAAACCGAATCCCAGCGACTGCCCGAACGTGTACTCGCGAATCACCATAAACAGCGATACACCGAGGATCGCGCAGTTGACCGTAATCAGAGGAAGGAAGATCCCAAGCGCGCAGTAGAGCCTGGGGCTGAACCGTTCAACGAACATCTCCACAAACTGTACGAAGGCTGCGATAACTGCAATGAAGACGATGAACGTAAGATGTTCCAGAGACAACGGTACAAGCAGGTAATAGTAGATTGCGTAGTTCAGGCACGTGGTTCCGGTCATTACGAAGATAACCGCCGTTCCCAGGCCCGCGGCGGTTCCGACCTGACGAGAGCATGCCAGGAACGAGCACATTCCCAGGAAATTTGAAAGCAGGATATTGTTCGTGAAAATCGCCGCAACCAGAATGGTTAGAGCCGATGTCTCGCTCATGGGATTCCCTCCTGAAGTTCAGGCCTCCTGATGGCGTTGAAAATGGCGATCAGGAACCCAAGAACAATAAACGCCCCCGGCGCCAGGACCATCAACTGATTCGGCGTGTACCATTCCGACGACAGCACAGAATGTCCGAATATCGTGCCGACCCCAAGCAGCTCCCTGAAGAAGCCGATGATTGCCAGCACGGCTGCGTAACCCAGGCCGTTGGCCGCTCCGTCTACAACCGCCAGTGCCGGGCGATTCTGCAGTGCGAACGCCTCTGCACGCCCCATGACAATGCAGTTGGTGATGATCAGCCCGACGTACGGACCGAGCATCCTGGACATCTCCCAGTAGAAGGCTTTGAGGAACTGATCGAATAGGATCACGAACGTCGCAATGATGGCCACTTCCGCGATCATGCGGATACGTCGCGGTGTGACCTTGCGGAGAAGCGAAACCAACAGGTTCGATCCGATGCAGACGAAGATCAGCGCCGCGCCCATGACCAGCGAGTTCTCGAGGCGGTTGGTCACTGCCAGCGCCGAGCAGATCCCCAAGATCTGGATCGAGATGGGATTGTTCGTCCAGAGCCCATCTCGCAGCGTCTGCTTGCCCCTGCCGCAGCAGATCCCTCCGGTAGCACACGGGCCAGACGGTTGTGGTGCGTTATCTGCCATTCCTGTCTCGCTGTTCAAGAATTCGCTTGATGACCGCATTCAGCATTGCTTCGATCTTGTCGGAGGTCATCGTTGCACCGGTGATCGCATCTACCTCGTTGGTGCCTGACGCGCCGTAGGATACGATGCGGATACCGGGCCTTCCGGCGACATCTTCGATGGTCTTGCCCTCGAACTGGTGTCTGAACCAGGCCGGGCAATTCTCCACATGTACCTTGGCGCTGCCCAAACACGCTGCTGCAATTTCGCCGCCGAGCCCCGGAGTCTCCTGCTGCTCGTAGAAAGTTATCCCGTGAATGGTCACCATGTCCGGTTCCAAAGAGAGCAAACCTTTGATCGGGCCCCAAAGACCCCGCCCGGCAAACGCCATCGCCACTGCCTGGACGGCGCCTCCACCCTCTGGAGGAGCATACACGTATGTCGTCAATTCGCTACGCTCTTCCACGCGGACGTTTCTCTCGAAGATCTCCACAGCCTCCTTAGACGAACCGTCCGGATCGAAGGGAACACCAAGCACGCCGAGGATGTTACGCACCCTTTCGGCCTCCGCGTTGTTCTTTCTGTATGGCTCGGTGAATCGGGCCGCGCCGGTCAGAAGCAAAGCGCACACCACGCCCAGCACCGTCGCGTACGTCAGCATCCCAACGCTACCTTTCATTCCGCAGCCTCCTGAGTCGAAAGCGCACAACCACCTCGTCCAGGATCGGCGCAGCGATGTTGCCCAGGAGAATGGCGAACATCACGCCTTCGACGTATCCGGTGAAGTTGCGTATAAGCACCGTCGCGATGCCGATAATTGCCCCGTACGCCCACTTGCCGCCGTTGGTAATCGGGCTGGTCACCGGGTCGGTCGCCATAAAGAACGCCCCCAGCATCAGCCCTCCGGCCAACAGACCCCAGATCACCGGCGCGAACTTGTCCGGCTGCGCCCCGTGCAGTGCACCGGTCAGCAGCGCAAATGACCCCAGAACACCCGCTACCGTCCGCCAGTTCGCCACGCGCGTCAGAAGTAGAAACACTCCGCCGATGATAACCAGCAAAGCGGACGTCTCGCCGATGCAGCCGGAAACGTTACCAAAGAAAAGGTTCGACACATCCGCCCACTGGCCCTGTTTGGCCATCCCCAGCGGTGTCGCGGCGGTGATAGCATCCGCGCTGGAAGAAGTCACGTACTCCGTCAACCGGCCGGTCAGTGCGCCGCCCGATTTGACCCAGGTTGACGAGATGGCCCTGGGATACGCCAATGCTAGAAAGCACCTTCCCACCAGAGCCGGGTTGAAAAGGTTCCGACCCGTCCCGCCAAAGAGCTCCTTACCAACGAGTACGCCGAACGCGACGCCCACCGCTACCATCCAAAGCGGCATAGCCGGCGGCAGAATCAACGGAAACAACAGGCCCGTCACAAGGAATCCTTCGTTGATCTCCTCCCTCCGCACAACCGCAAGGAGCACCTCTACCGCACCGCCAGCCACGTAGGACACCAGGATCATCACCAGCACGCGAAGGCCGAAGAAATACAGCGATCCCAGTGTGCACGGGATCAGGGCAATGATGACCATCGTCATGAAGCGCTTCACGTCCAGCGGATCACGAACGTGCGGGGCCGTAATGGTGCATCTCGACGGCGAAAAAAAGAGATTCTCCGTCGCGTCGAAGAGAGGCTTGAGTGCCCCAAGACGGCCTCCTTCCTCAAAATGCGGACGGGCATGCTCAAATGCGCCGAGTAACCACTTCACGCCCCCACCTCCTCAGTACGAAGCTCCTGACGGATTGCCTCCTGAGCATCAAGGAACTGCTTGCGAAGGTCGATCTTGGATGGACAGACGAATGAGCAAAGCCCGCAGCCAACACACAGGTCCACGCGGAAACGCTCAACCCCCTCCAACTCATCCTGATAAAGACACTTATGGATCCAGTGTGGCATGATGCTGGCCGGGCAAACTTCTTCACAGAACCCGCAGGCCACGCAGGCTCGCCCCTCGCCTCGCAAGCCCGTCGTGAGGCGCTCCGGAAAAGCCCGCCGTAGCGAGCTCAGGAAAGACCTGCTGTAGGAACGCCGCGACCAGCCAGGTCTGGCGAAGCCCAGCAGCTGCCTCTCGGTCTGTTCGCCCAGCACGGTCAGGCCGTTGCATTCGGCATCCAGTCCTACTTGGTTTTCTCCGATAGTCTCGCCGGTGAGCACCCCGCCGCTAATCGCCCGCACAGGACCTTCAAAGATACGCCCTTTGAGAATCTCCTGAAGCGGATAACCCGGCATGGCCTTCAAATGTACCGGGAATTTCACCGCCGGCCCGCCCAGCGAAACAATCCTAGCCGTACACGGCCCCGAGAGCGTTAATGCCCTGTCGATTGCAAGAACACCCTCAGTTCGGATCGCCCATACGGGGTTGTCAGGCCCTTTCATGAGACCCAACCTTCTAGCCAAAACGGCAAAATCGTCGAACGGATACCGCAACGGCACCTGGATGAGCTTCGCCCAGGCGTATCCTCGAATCGCATCCTGCACTTGCTTGGCAAACTCCGACTTGATGTCCGGCAAGACGAGGTAGATCGGCTGATATTCCAAAAGTGATTGCAGGTGCACCAATCCCCGCGCGAAGCTTCCCAACCTTTTTAGAAGCTGCACGTCCCCTCGGGCACCGAAGGGTTCCAATCGCAGCGTTGAGACGATCACAGCTTCCGGAGTGCTAAAGGGGTCCGGCAGCCACTTCGTGTGGGCGTCGCAGAGGAACTGCCACGCCCCGAGCACCAGGAGTTTGTAGCGTTTTATGCCTACCGAGCCAATATCCCGAGGCAGCTGCAATTCATCCTCGTGCATATCGTATGGCTCTTCGTCCGCCGGACCGAGGTCCTCCAGAACGATATGATTTTCGATCGCGCTCAATCGCACCGTTCCAGCCCGCGGCGCAATCAGCGGCACCGAATGGTTCGCTGGATCCTTTGCCAGACCCTGACCCAGCTCGACCCGCTGGGCCTCTTCCACGCACACCTCGGAAAACAAAAACCTTCGACTTCGCAAGGGTAAATACAGCGCCTTCGGCTCCGGAAGCACTTCCACTTCCCCTAGGGGCCTGCCCGCAAGCAAAATGTCGTAACCGCCTCTTAGTCTCATGCTCAAACAGCAAGTCTCACGGAAACGTCCAGGTGCTGGCCGTGCTTGTCCAGGATGGGTTGAAGATCTTGCAACAGGAACCGCCTCAGTCCGGCCCGCGCCCTTGAATAAGAGCCAACGCACTCCAACGCCGAAACGCACAGTTCCACGATCCGACGCTCAGCGATCTGCACGCCATCCTCGCATATCTGGGGCAGTGTGAACTTGCCACGATCAGAATCGGTACCAAGCGTCTTGCCGGCCGCTTCCTCGTCGCCAACAACGTCCAGAAGGTCATCCGCAAGCTGATAGGCAGTTCCAATGCGGTATCCAGCTTCCTCAAGCGCCCGAGAAAGCCCCTCATCACCGCGCGCACAAGCCTGCGCAACAAAAGCAAATAGCGGGCCGGTTTTCGCACGCGCCAGACGCAGACAGGTTTCCTCGTCCGCCTGGCACCCCCGCAACAGGAGCTCTTGCTCGATCTCGCCCTTGAGGACCTCTCTGATCTTTGCAAGGAACGCCTCGAGATATCGGCCGCCTTCGATCCCCACCAGAATATCCATCGCCTGGCAGAGCAGCAGGTCCCCGATCAGGATTGCCCCCGAAGCTCCGGTGGTCGTCCATAGAGTGGGCTTGCTGCGCCGAAGGGTGCCGCAGTCGATGATGTCATCGTGGCAAAGGCTGGCAGTATGGACTATCTCCGTTGCTGCGCAAAGCTCTTGAAGCGCCGAAAAGTCGATCAGCAAGCAATCGCACTCAGCCAGCCGCCCGGCCAGAGACGTCCGCAGCATCTTCCCAGGCATAAGTTGCGAAGCATCGACGCTTGCCTCAATAGCGGTAATCGCCTTCTCCAGTCGATCCGCAATGAGCAGCCGAACCGTCCGTACAAAGTCCCCGGCCGCTTGTGCTCCAGGCGCTTTCGTCACCGCTTGGCACCTCCACATATCAAAGCAGCGTTATCCATGATAGAGATCTATCAGCAGCCGATGCAAGCCCATTACCCATACTCTGTAGAATGCCACCGTGGCGCGTCCTTCGATATGCCGAGCCAAGCTTGGCAGCCAGTAAAGAACATGTTCACGGGCAAATGCAGCCGCTTCTCCGGGGCGCTCCTGTTCCTCCAACACAGCCAGACAATCTAGTTCGTTCGAGACGTGGTCCGGCAAGATACCCGGGCCCCGGAGGAGCTCCAGTCCCGCGGACCTGTAGAACTCGGCCACTGCTTCCGTCGATGGTCCCCAAAAACGCCCCTCGCCAAGGACGATAGATCCCACTGGAGGCATGTGACCGCGCGGGCCGACAAAGAGGCGGCAATACTCAACCGCCAGGGCTTCCACCACGGCATCGGGGTTAATCAGGTCCTGCTCGGCAAGGGGGTCGCCTCCCAGCGCGGCCGAGAGCTCTTGCCCGCGCGCTTTGATCTCCTCTAGCAGGCGCGCGTCAGTCTCTCGGTGAAAGACGGACGCAAATAGGCGCAGGGCCGCAGGAACCACTCGGGCCCGATCAGCCGCTTCGGCATCAAACCATGCTGGCCGCGATGATGATTCATCCGAAACTGAGGCATGCTTTGAACTCATTTGATCCTGCAACATCCGGGCGACCCTTTCACAAGGCCGCACTTGGGACAGATCTGTTTCCCCGCAATCTTGCAGCAATCAGCGGAACCTTTAATAAACCCGCAGCTGGTGCAAAGCTCCACGTCGCCCTTGACATCCTTGGGCACTCGGCAGCAACCTGGCGAGCCTTTGACCAGCTGGCACTTCGGGCAGAGCGGCTGCCCTTTCTTACAGCAGAGCTCAGAGCCTTTTATCAGGCCGCACTTGCCGCAAATCAGCACCTTTCCGCTCGCAGCCTTCGTCACGCTCGACGATTGCACCGTTGTCGAGGCTTGCTCGCACCCCACAACCAGACCTAAAATCAGCAAGCCTGCCGATAGCAGAATAGATACGTGTCGCATCGCCATGCCTCCTTTCCGTTGAGCCTAAATCTTCGAGATTCTGACAACTGTATCGTTTGAGCGGAATTGCCCGCTCACCCTGGCGGGAATGTTCGGTATGATCCAGTTGGGATGTATGCCAGCAATTGCACTCCAGTGCTTGGCGTCACTGGCTGGCTTCCGGTCTTCCTGCCACCATATCTGTTCTTCATCCGGTTTGGCGCCCGCAAGCTCCCGATCCACCGGTCTGCCGCTGGCATAACGCCCATAGGCCCAGTGACCGCAATGATAGCTCACGGCGATTACCTCGGGATGAATTCCTTCGGTCAGGTGAATTCGTGCGGTAATCTCTTGTGCCTTTGTCAGGCCTCTTCCCTTTCGCCAGGGCAGTTCCGCCATGTCCACTCGGATGCGGACCAGGTCGCCTTCCTGGACGTCGTCACCCAACAGGCGCCGCGCCGTCGCCGGGTTGATCCAGGCTGGATTGTTGTGATAGATCTCCTGGAGCCATTTGCAGTTCTGGCTGCGGGAATGGATCTGCACGTTGACCTTGAAGCTAGTCATGATCAACTGGGTCGCCTTACGCCTGCGGTGTTCGGGAACCGGCACCCAACTGGGCAGACCGCTGGCTAATTGTTCGGCCACCCAGCCTTCATCGGGCCGCAGGAAGTCTTTGATGTCGCTCATGATCTTTTCCGCAGCGGGCTTCATAAATTCGCTGCGAATCTCGAAGAGACCCGACTTATTAATCTTGTCCGGTTTGAATCCCTTGTAGGCCACGCCGTCGATCATTTGCCCGACATAGCCTTTGTAAGCGTTCTTGGAACCCGTGTACCCCTTTGCGTTGACGTCGGCTTCGCTGACGTGGGCTTTTTTCGGATCCCAGATAGTCCCGGTCTTGGCGTCCACGACTTTCCCGGCCACGTCCTTGTCCTTGAGCCGTTTCTCGTGGACTCTGTAACTTGGCTTAGTCGCCTGAAGGAGCACGCCATATTTCTTGAAGTACTCCCAGGGGTCTCCGTCAAGCGGCTTGCCGTCGCTGGTATAGAAGGTCTTGCCGCGTTTGGCGTTGTCCTTAGCTTGGAGCTCCACACACGCCCTGACATACTCCTCGGCGTTCTTGTAGGGATGAAGGGTCGCCATCCCCCCACCAATACGCTGGGCAAGCTGGATGAATATGTCCTGCATGTCCATCGCCTCGCCGAGAGGTGGGGCCACCGGCTGGCGGATCTGGACGAAAGGAAGCATAGCAAACGAAGCCGCCGATTCCAGCGCCCAGCGTTCCAGGTACGTCGCGTCGGGAAGGATCAGGTCGGCGCATTCAGACGTCTCACTCAGGGCCACGTCAACCGCCACGATGAACGGAATATATTCTTCGTTACAGAGAATCTCACGGTTTCGCTCGCAGTCGCCGGTCGTGTAGGCGCCATTCCACACGTACGTCATGTACAGCTTCGGTCGCCCGTGGGACCCATCTGCGATCATCTCGTAGATCCACTGGCAGGAATGATGGGTGGGCAGGTGAAGGTTGTCACCGTCGGAGATCTTGAGTTTCTTGGCTTTGCGAGTGGCTTTCTTATTCTCCTTGGCGACCTTATCGTTGTAGCCGTCCTTGCACTTGCCGCTAATTTTCAGGTTGGTACCGCCTTTGACATTGAAGTTTCCCGTAATGGCGTCAAAGGTTTTGGCCGCCCACTCCGCTTGGGCCCCGTTGTAATGCCCGACGAACCCGCGGTATGTCACGATGGTCGCCGGCTTGTTGGTTCCATATTCCAGTGCTATTCGGCGGATGGTCGCCGCCGGTACGCTCGATTCTGCTTCCGCCCACTCGGGCGTGTAGCGCGCATAATGCTCGCGGAGCTCCTTGATCGTAACATTCGTCCACTTTTCAACGAACTGCTCATCGTACAGGATCTGGCCGCTGGGCCTCTCGTTCAAGATGATGTTCGTCATAGCCAGGATGACGGCCAAGTCCGTGCCAGGCCGGATCGGAATCCACTCCGTACTCTCTGCCGCCGTGTTCGAGAGACGCACGTCGAAGGTCACAATCTTCGCTCCGGAGGCCTTGGCCTCGATCAGGCGCTGCGCAAAGTAGGAGTGGGCCGTGTGTGCCTCAAGAACATTGGCACCAAAGATCAACACGTACTTGGAATGAGCTACGTCATTAACGTCATAGTGTTTGCCCATCGTCAGCTCGTTGCCGAGCCACTTGGCTGTCTCGCAGATCGAGGTATGGTTCCCCTGGGTTCCGGAGCCGAAGGCTGTTTTCTGGAAGTGGTTCTGAGCATTTTTGATGCGGCTACGACCATAGTGGAACATGAACTCTTCCGGCTTGTGTTCATAGATATCCTTGAGCCCCTTAACTTTACGCCCGGCAATTGTCCCGCCGAAGGCCACCAGGTCCAGGGCCTCTTTCATGGAGAGCCGCTTCCACTTACCTTCACCGCGCTTACCAACGCGCACCAGAGGGTAGAGGAGTCGATCCGGGTCATACACTTGATTAAGGCCCGCCTGGGATTTCGCGCAGACCCTTCCCCGATTGTTTGGGACATGGGGATTGCCTTCGATTTTCGCGATGCGACCGTTCTGGCGGTATCCGATGATGCCGCACCCAGCAATGCACTGCATGCACGTGGAGGCAACGCCGAGACGTTGCATACCGTCCTTACTTCGGTAGCCGTCCACGTCCGCCATTGCCAGCTCTCCGATCGACGGATCTCGGGGTCCTTTGCCCGATTTCGGCGTCGAGGATCTGAACGTTTTCTCCGACGCATGCGCGATACTAGTAAGTCCACGGAACAGCGCCCCGGCGCCTAGGCCAACAGCTGCCAGAAGACCTGCCTTGACCGCAGTCCGGCGGTCAAGGTCGCCTGCGTTATCCCGGTTGGCTTGCTGTGGTAGCATGATCTCGCTCGTCATCGTTCCAAACTCCCTGAAGGACCAGTTATGAAAGTTGCCCGCCAATAACTACGGCGTAGCGGAACACAAAACCACCTGCGAGAATGAGGACCGTCGTTACAATCGTCAGCGGAATGTTGATTCCGTTGGCTTCTCTTGAATAGCGCACAATCTCCACAAGCTGCAGAAGTATCGGCACGACCAGCCCCAGACCAATGCCAACCGCCCAAAACAGCCCCCCGAGCGCAGCGTTTGCAGTTACCAGGGCCTCGCGGGCATCGGCCGAGCCGTAGTACAGGCTGATCCACCAGACAAAGAAGGTAAGTCCCTGGACGATCATGGCCGCCACCAACAGGTGGCGAAAATCCCGAATCATCCACCGGGCCGGACGGACCTCTCCTGAGACAGTCTGCTGAGCGGCCTTAGGAAGCATGCAGAGCACCAGCAGCACCGCCGCCATACCGGTGGTCACAAAACACAGCAGCGCAGTTATGGTCGCCGGGCCCGTGTTCCACAAAGGACGAGCCTTGACAATAGTCAAGAGCCATCCATGATACGCTCCCACGATAAGTGCCACGGGTATCCCGATGATGCCGATAACGTTCCGCAACCTTACCGACCTGGGCTTTACCCACAGGTAGGCGTACACGATCCCGATGCCAATCAGAAGGCTCTGGAACGGCGCGCCCCACGACAGGGGAGACGAAACGTTAAATCCCGTGATCATACGCCACATCCGAAGGGGCTGACCCAGCTCGGTGAGCAGGAACAGCAGCCCGGTGATCACAAGCAACGGTGAAAGAATTGCGCCCACCTTACTTACGGAGGGGTATTTATCCCTGTACACCAAGCTGTTTATCGCCGCCACAAGGAAGGCCCCCACGCCGATGCCTCCGAAGAAGAGGTCCGCGGCGATGCGCCAGTCCCAGTATATCAGGTGTGGAGTATTGTACGTGAAGACGCTAATCATTGCCGTTCTCCCTGGCGTTAGGTTGCTTCACTTAAGGAAAACTGATTCTTCACCGGTTTGTACGCGTCTTGATCCAAGCCGATATAGAAAACACGGGGATCGGTACCCATGGCCGGACGAAGAGCCTGCACGGGGTTCGACGCAAGCAGGTGGCTGACAGCGCTGTTGGGATCGTTGAGGTCCCCAAAGATCCGGGCCCGAGCGTTGCACGTATTTACACAAGCCGGCAGAATCCCCTGCTCGACCCGGTGCAGGCAAAAATCGCATTTCTGTGCGGTTTTCGTCCTCGGGTCAGAATACTTCATCCCGTAAGGGCACGCCTGAATGCAATACTTGCAGCCAATGCAGATTCGTTCATCCTGCGTGACTATTCCGTCCTCGCGCTGCTTGGTCGCCAGTGTCGGACAGGCCTGCACGCAAGGCGGGTTGTCGCAGTGATTGCAAAGGACAGGCACGAAGTTCCTTTTGGCGCTGGGATAGCGACCTTTCTCGCTGACCATCACCCAGCTCTTGAAATAGCCAAGCGGTACGTCCTGTTCGGCCTTACACGCCACAGAACAGGCGTGGCAGCCGAAACACCGCCTCAGGTCGATCACCATTCCGTACCGCGGCCCCCGGCCAGGCTTGTTGGTTTCCGTGGTCCCAGTACAACCAGGCAACGTGGCCATCGCCGCCGCGACACCCATCGCGCCGCCACCTTTCAATAACTGCCGTCTCGTCAAGCTCATCGTTGCGTTCCTCTCCCTGATCGCAGAATCTCACACGTTTACGGGCCGCGGAGGCTATTAAACCCAGCACGGCAAGCGCCAGTATGCATACAGCCCTTCTCGCCGCCATTGTAAGCGTCTTGCAAACGCCTGGTATGGCGTGCAATCGTGTTTTTATGCCGGCAGGCTATCGGTTTCCGCCGACGTTGTAATCTCTCTAACTGAAAGGCTTGCGCGAGGCCAATCGAACAGCCGGTCTCTCTATCGTTCGTCTCAACATCGTAGGCACTGAGTTTCGCCAGTCGTCTACATCAGAACTTCCAGATCAGATCGGCCAGCATCAGGAATTCCGTGTCTCCAGTGTTGCTGCCGGAAACCGGCTGTGTGTAAAACAGGTTCACGCCAGCCGTAAGGGAGTCCATCAGATTGTACTTGACGCCCCATAGATGCCCCTTGCGATTCGTGTTACCGAAATCGCTGTCGTTGAATGCGGCCACAGTTGCATTCTGCTCTATGTAGGCGTACTTATAGCTTGCCGACCAGTCTCCCTTCTTCTTGTTCTTGCCCACCTTGTAGCCCACTGCAAAAGCGTCACTCTGACCACCTAACTCGTTCCCGCAATTGTGCGCATAGTCGACGAAGGCACTCATCGGGAGACCGAAGGCCTTCCAACTGACCTTGTTTGTCAGGTTCAGGACGTTGAACTCCTCGGCCGTCAGGCGCCCGCCGGATTCGGTGTTGTTCTTGGCCCGAGTGAAATTGTCCTCGTAATGCCCATAATCATAGTATGCCAGTGCGGAAGTCCACTTGACGTTTTTGGTTATCTTCCATGTGCCGCCGACCTGGTAGGCGTGCAGCGTCGCGTCCCCATCATCGGAGTTATGTACAAGCTGAAAGAAGCCAAAGCCCGCAAAAGGCTCGAAGGATCCGAGTCCGGGATATTTGTACACGACCCAGATACCCTCGGGATTCACGTCGCTGTCCCAGATCATATTCGTGTGAACGAAGGGATTCTTCATCTTGCCGCCCACAACCGTAAATCCCTTGAAGGCCTTTGGTTGGTACTTGGCATACGCCAGATCGATCCAAACCTTCTTTTCGCCGAAGTTGCCAGTGAAGGATTGATTGGTGGACGTCGGATCATCACTCGAACCGGTGGCCAATCGAAATCCCACTTCCAACTGCTTGTCCAGCCAGGTCTTCTTGGCGCCAACGCGCAGACGGAACCGCCCGATGTTCTTTTCGGAGTTGCCGCCGGAGTAAGTGGCATAGTGGTACCGAAGGCGCAAATCACCATAGAGCGTAAAATTGTCCAGCCATCCAGGCGCAGTACGTCGGCTGGCATCAGCCTGTGTGTCCTTGATTATTGCCTTAATCTCGTCATGCCGAGCCTTCTTGGCATCTTCGCCATTCAGTTTGGCTTCCAGTTCGGCAATTCTCCGGTCCTGTGCCGCTATCTTCTCACCTTGCGCGATAAGCCGTTGCTCCAGCCGTTTTACCGTCCCCTCTAGCTGTGCCGGAGTAGCGGCATCTGCCACGGGCGCGACAAGCAAGACGACTCCCAGAATGGACAACACCGTTCGAATTTCGCGCATAGACTCACTCCTTTCTTTTTCTACACAGTTTCGAGGTCTCAGAACATGGACGTCGCGCCAACAGGTAAAAGTTATCCAGCCCACACACGAACTGGAAGAATCTTATGCTTGCAACTTGAATCATTTTTAGCAACAAGCGTGCCACGCGATTGAGATAAACGTAAGATATTAGTTGGCAATGGTTTAGTTGCCCGACAGCGCGCGTCGCTGACGCACAGAGTGATGGATTTTCGGCGGGACGTGATCGGCTGGCACGGGCCTACCAGACATACGGAGTTTCATAGAAAGGTGTTACGCGCTATAGACGAGTTTCCGTCGCCCATCAACGAATATCCGTCAGTCGCTTATATTTCGTAGCGGGGCGGCGGGGCGGCGCCCTCCTCCGACTTAGGAGTGTTCAGATCCTTCCCTCCCAGCCTGCTCACCTTGTATTGGAGTGTGGAGCGTGGAATTCTCAGCATCTCAGCCGCGCGGGCCAAGTTTCCCCGAGTCCGGCCCAAGGCCCAGCGAATCAGGCGCGTTTCTACCTCCGAGAGCACGGAGTCCATGTTTATTTGATTTACACCGGACAGAGACACTGACACAGGGCTGGCTGGTCTGCCCATCGGCCGAAACTCTGGAAGGTCGTGCTCATCAAACGAATCCTTTCCCGTCAGAACAATCATCCGTTCCATGATGTTTTCGAGTTCCCGAACGTTTCCTGGCCAAGCGTACTGCTGAAGTTTGCCCATGGCGGTGGGTGAGATCGTCAATTTGCCCCGATTTATCTTTATTGCGAGCTTCTCAAGAAAGTGCTCAACCAACAGCGGAATGTCCTCCAGGCGTTCTCGTAGCGGAGGAATTTCCAACAGAACGACGTTCAAACGATAGTAGAGATCCTCTCGAAACTTCCCCGCAGCCACCATGGCCGGAAGCGGTGTTTTGGTCGCCGCAACCAAGCGAACGTTGATCCGGATAGATTCTTCCCCACCCACGCGTTCAAAGGTTCGCTCCTCCAGGACACGCAGCAACTTTACTTGCACCTCCAACGGGATATCATCGACATCGTCTAGGAAAAGAGTGCCTCCATGAGCCAGTTCGAACCGGCCAATTCTTCGCCTGGTGGCCCCCGTAAACGCCGCAGGCTCGTGCCCGAATAGCTCCGATTCTATAAGATCCCTGGGTAGCGACGCGCAGGATACCCCCACGAAAGGACCTGCAGCCCGATGAGAGGTTTCATGGATTGTGCGTGCGACCAACTCCTTGCCGGTGCCGCTCTCGCCCTCGATGAGAACTGTCGTATCTGTGCCTGCCAGGGCGTGAATGCGTGCCAAGACGGCGCGAATAACCTCAGACTGACCAACGATCCGCCTCTCTACCTCCGGAAGGGCCAGTTGACGCCGCAAGGCCTCATTCTCGTTGGTCAAGTGCTGATACTCCGAGAACCTGTCCAGTTTGAGCAGCAACTCCTCGGTAGCAAAGGGCTTTTGTAGGTAGTCAAATGCCCCAAGCTTCATCGCCTCCACGGCTGTTTCCACGGTCCCATACGCGGTCATGACAATCACCCCCTGGTCAGCGTGCTGGCGTTTCAAATCTCGAAGGAAAGAAAGCCCATCTTGGCCGGGCATACGCAGATCCGTCACCACGACATCGAAAAACGTCTCAGCCAGAGCCGGTGCCGCTTCCAGAGGATTCGCAGCCGTCACAACCGTGTGTCCTGCCGCTCGGAGTTCATCCTCCAGAACTGAGCGTTTGATAGGCTCATCGTCCACGATTAGAATCTTCGCCTTATTCGCGGCCATCTTCGCACTCCCAAGCCCGGGCCCTTGGCAACCTGATAACAAACCTCGCCCCTCCTAGCGAACCAGCTTCCGGCGAAAGGTCCAGTTCCCCACCCGCTGCGCGTACCAATTGCCGCGAAACAGACAGACCGAGTCCCGTTCCCTTGCCGAAAGGCTTGGTCGTAAAGAATGCGTCAAATACGCGGTCCCGCAACTGTTCGGGAACACCCAGGCCGCTGTCTTCTACGGCGATGTAAACCCATTGCGAATTGCAAGTCGCTTCGATTCGGACTTGCGGATCGACGTTGCCCTCTGCAGCTTCAGCGGCATTTAGAACCAGATTCAATAATGCCTGTGCCAACCCATGGGGGTCACACATACACATGCAGTCTTCGGGAATCTGCCATTTCGTATCTACACTTCTGTCCCTGATGTTCGCATACACCAGCAGTTGGGAGGCCTTCAATACATCCGCTATCCGGTATTCGTCAACGGAGACGTTTTGTCCGGAACGAGCAAATGTGAGCATTTCACGCATGACCCTGGCAATTCGCTGCAGCCCGTCAGAGAGCATCGGGTAATATTTGGCAGCCCGGATGCTCTTGCCCGGATCTTGCTGAAGATATCGCAGGCATTCCTGCATGCCGTCCAGCGGATTATGAACCTCGTGTGCAAGACCTGCGGCCAGCTCTCCGAGGGCGGCCAACCGCTCCGTGTGGATCATTCGCTCCTGGGTTGCCGCACGGTCCCTCTCGAGCAATTCTAAACGCCGCATCATGTCACTAAAGCCCTTGGCTAGAGACTCCACTTCCCGCGTGCCGGAAACTTTCAGCTCACTACTACCAACCGACCGTTGTGGAAATTCTGACACCGCTGCTTCCAATCGGCGCAACGGCTTGCCGACGCCTACCATAATGATACGAGCGCCGATCAGGACGACAGACAAAGTCACGACCAGGACAATGCCCATAAGCCAGAACAAGCGATCGGCTGCCCGAGTTGCCCGGCTGCGCGATATGCCAACGTGCAGCGATCCAAGCTGTCCATCCAGCAATGGGGCCGAAACGTCCATCAGGGGCTCATCTTCGGTCCGGAAAAGGATGACCTCGCCGTGATGGGCGTTCCAGAGGTCGGACAGCGCCGGCGGATGGCCTCCTTCGAAAGTACTCGCGACGATATCGCCGTTTCTGTCCCGAATGCAAAGGTACCGCACCTCGCTATCGGCCCCAGCCGCCCTGTGCAGGGCATCGTGGAGAGTAAGCCTATCCTCCACCAACACCGGCTCGACAATCTGCCCGACCAAGGTTCTGGCAAGGCTCTTGCCTCTCACTGACAGGTGCTGCTCAGCTGAAGATGAAATATTGTGGGTCAGATACAACCCCATTGGAACGAATAGCACAACCAGAGCGATTGTCCCGATCCACGCCGTGAGCCGATCCAGAGACCACCGGTTCAGGGCCATGAGAAACCTCCTTGCCGCTCCAGTTGGCGGTACAATTCCACCGCGGACTGGTAGCATTCGGGTCGGGGCCGCACGAATCGCCTAATCCCGATGGCCGAGAGGATATCTCTGCCTTCGTCATCCTTATCTAACGCCAGCAGCGCTTCTTGCAGCGACTTTGCAAGAGCGGCGTCACCACCGGCGGGCACGACAATTGGAGGAGGCCCAAACACCTCGCTTCGCCAGATGATCCTTACCTTCTCGGTGAGTGAAGGTTCTTCCTGGAGTTTTGATTCCCAAACCAGGGCGTCTATCGCTGCTGCATCCACAACCGATAGGGCCACCGCAAGGATCGACCGGTCGTGACTGCCGGTGAAAACGATCTTTTTGAAGAATGTTTTTGGGTTGTCGCCTCGGCCCACAAACGTGGCGGTCGGGACCAGACAACCCGTATTGGACTCCGGATCGGTGAACGCCATAACCGTTCCGCGAAGGTCTCCGAGCGTTTCGGCGTTGCCTTTTGCAGGTACGATCACCAGGCAGCGATATTCCAGTGGTTCTTCGAACTCAGGCTGCACCAGCAGCTTGATACGCTTCTTGCGTAGCGAGTGTACGTATGTGCCAGTGCAAACGAAGGCTATGTCCACCTTTCCCTGCTCGAGCGCCTCGCGCACGTCGGTGTAAGAAGGGCGGACCACAAATGCCTCCCGGCGCCCTACATCTCGGCAAATCCTTTGGACCAAACGCCGATAGGTAGAGAAGGTCGCTTCCGCGCTGACCATAGTGGCCACGGCAAAACGCAGCCGCTTGCTGTGCTCGGCGGGGCTGCTCGAAGGTTTGGGTGTCGTTGCATCGCGGCGTGAGAAATCTACGAAAGGCTCCCTGGATACTGCGATACTCCACCCCCCCCGTACGGCAGCCAGGCCGAGACCTGCCAGCACCAGACATAGTGCAACCTGCCTGAGCGCGCGTCGAAAGACATTGACACCAGAGACCTTCCTTTCGTCCATATCAAAACCTGCCGATCGCAGATCGCCCCAGGCAGCGAACGGGAATGCGCATAACCACAGCATACAAAGAATCAACTCGGCCGGTCAAGCCGCTCGCTCCCAGGCAACGTTCCAGCATACAACTCGCCAGAGAACAAAAGCCTTTTCCGTCAACGCATTTATGAAGTTAGGCCCTCGCTCATATAGGCGGCCATCCGAAGCGGTCCACAGTGAGCCAGAAGCCTAAGAAGTGTCCAAAACAGGGGTTGAAATGTTCTGGTTGCTGCCAGCCTCGACAAGCTTCGGTGAAAGGATGCACATAGCGCAGTCGTTGGTGGGGAAGGTCTTGTCGAGTTGGGCCATTCTGCCACCGATGCTTGGCTGGTGTTCGACGAGGAAGACCTCGACGCCCATTTCGGCCAGGTCGAGCGCCGCTTGAATGCCGCCTACCCCGCCGCCGATAACCATAACCGCTTTGTGATTCACCCTAGACTCCTGCTTTCCTTGATGACCTAGGCTAAACGGGCAGCCGCGAGTGTCGCTCGTGCGCGTGCCTTCTTTCGACGAGTGAAAGCGGTTATTTTGGCCATCAGCTCCGTTCGATGGAGGCTGGCCTTGCCTTTGCCGCGGAAAGAAAGCTCCCTGAGCATACGATTGTGCTTTGCGCCGTTATAAAGCTCTTGTCCGATGCCCGTACGAATCACCGTAGTCGTGTACCCATCGGGCGAACCCAGCCCGCCCACGGAGACATCGGCAAAATCATTTGCGAAGTCGGGGCAGGCCATGCATGCCGGCCGGGCAACCTCGTCCACCGCCTCAAAGGGCAAGTGAAGCACCTTTCCGCTGTCGGTTGTAATTCTCACGTCGTCTTTGATGTTGAGCTTGACAATATCTTCAATCTTCACGCCCAGGTTCTTTTCGAGCGCCTTTTTGGCCTTGGCGTTGAAGGAGAAGTTTTCCATGCAGAACAGGCCGACTGTGAATACGATCGAATCGGCGGGCACGATATTGAGCACCTGCATTTTTCGCACCGTGTAGATTTGGCACGGCGTGCCGACCAGCGCGATCCGGTTAAGACGCTGTTGGCCGATCTTTTTGATCTCCTGGATCGTGGGGCAGTAGGTGGAATAGTCTTTGCCGAACTGGCCAAGGTGCTCCACCTCGTCGAAATGTGTACCGGCTGCCTCGATCAGCGCGTCCGGATCAGTAGCCAGGAAGGGCTCCCTTGTGAATGGGCCAAGCCGCCTTGAGACAAGGGCGCCCCTGATTACGCCTTTCTTCAGCGCGTAGCGCAAAAGTGAGGTGACCACCCCACCATCCGTGCACACTTTGGCGACTTTCGCCTCGGTGGTCCGAGCGGAGCGAATCGCGCGATAGTTGCCGATTGGCGGCTGCCAGGCGAACTTCTCGCGAACCTCCTCGTCAAGCGCCTTGATCTGCGGGCAGATCAGGTAGCAGATGCCGCAGTTCAGGCAGTTATCCTCGCTGATGAGGCGAGGTCCGTCGACGCTGTTGAATTCCAGGGCGTTCATCTCGTCTGCGGAGCAGAACGAGGCGCAGCCGCCGCACCTGCCGCACAGGTCCCTGGCAATCACCTCCTGCTGGAGGTCCTGAAAGTTCTTAATGTCTTCCTGTTTTTCCTTTTGCTCCACCACGGGTTTGTTCCTATGGCGCCCCAGCGGCCTCTAGGACTTCTCGGAGGCGGTTTTCAACTGATGTCCGTGAAGTTCACTTTTTGAGGACCTCGCGCGTAACACCCATAGCATACCAAACACAGCCAGATCAATGGAGAGGAAAGCGCCTCTTCACGCATCCCGAAAAGGATTTGTCGAATAATGCGGCGGTAGTTGTATTCGCTGGCAGACACGGCCGGCCGTATTGCTCGAGTCGCCGTGAACCTGCGCCAAGGCAGCGAGATCGGCTACCTGGGCGAGGTGTGAACGTGACTAGAAACACCAAGATTGTGGCCGCCAGTTGGCCAGCAGGAAAACCGATCCAAGCAGACTGATTACGATCAACTTTCGAATACCCAGTGTCATGTTGCACTAGCGGGGGCAGGATTCGAACCTGCGACCTCCGGGTTATGAGCTAAATAAGGCCCATCGCCCGAACTCCCGCTGAAATTATAAGTTACTGACGTGACATATTCTTAGACTTTCGCCCTTCGTTCACCATGTTAACCATGTTCGCCAGGATGCGCAACAATTTAGTTGCAAGGTGGCGGGATCATAGCGTTGCACGTTGGCAGAAGATAGGCGACATTCCTAGCAGGCCGATACACAATGGCCTTCCAAAATAATTCGCTTACCATATGGATGTAACTTGTGCGGGCACGGGATAGCCTCCCGCCACCAACACACGGGCTTGTTGAAGGTTTTGGCTAACGGCTCTCACCAGTTCAGGAGCAGGCTGGCGTAAGAGTCTCCCAGTTGCATTGGTCGCCATGAACGAGTTCTGCCCAGCGCCTTCTTATGACGTCAGCATATCGGGGAACCAACTCCATCAAACGAGCCACTCGCCCCGTTCGCTCGGCCGCGATAAGCGTCGTTCCGCTGCCGCCGAAAAGATCAACCACCACCTGCCCTTTGCTGGTGCTGTTGAGCATCTGGTACTCGAATAACTCTACGGGTTTGGGCGTTGGGTGATGGGCGTTTCGATTAGGTCTATCGAAGCGAAGCAGCGTCGTCTGGCTTCGATCAGAAAACCATTGGTGCCTGGAGCCTGCCTTACATCCGTACAGGCATGGCTCATGCTGCCAGTGATAATCATTCCATCCTATTACTATATCACTCTTGACCCAGATCAGGCATTGCCGTACCTGCCATCCAACGTCCCGACAAGCTCCGTGAAAGTTGTAGCGCTCCACGTCGGCATGCCAGATATAGAATGCTGCCCCTGGGCGCATGACAGTGTCGGTATTGCTGAAGACCGCCTTGAGGAATGTCCGGAATTTGGCATCGGGCATGCAGTCGTTCTTGATCTTCAATGCATTTGGCGTTTTGCCTTCGTAGTCAACATTGCACGGAGGAGCCGTGAGAAGAAGGTCTGCTAGAAGATTGGACATGAGCTTATTGATGTCGTCAAGATTTGCTGAGTCGCCCACGAGAAGACGATGCTTCCCGAGCATGTAGAGCTCCCCTGCCTTGCTCTTAGGAGTTTCGGGAACTTCGCCTACCGCGTCCAAGATATCCGGGTCTTCGGGTGACGGAATCCTTCGCAGGGCCTCCAATTCGATCTCTGGAAAACCGAGGGTACTTAGGTCGAAGTCCATTCCCTCCAGTCCAGCCAACTCATCGGACAACAAATCGCAATCCCACTCAGCGAGTTCCGCGATCTTGTTGTCAGCCAACCGATATGCCTTAACTTGGGCAGGAGACAAGTCAGCGGCGACATGCACCGGAACAGTCCGCAAGCCCAACTCCTTCGCGGCCTTCCATCGCGTATGTCCGCAGATGATGATCCCATCTGGGTCAACCACGATCGGTTGGCGAAACCCGAACTCCCTCAGCGAGTTGGCGACGGCTTCGACAGCTTGGTCATTGATGCGTGGGTTCGTTGCATACGGTTTCAGATCTTCGATAGTCCAGTGGGTGACATGCATCGTAAGAGTTCTCCTTCTTTTCTAGTGATCAGACAGAAATGAACGATCAGTGGTTCACAACACGCAATTGCACTTGCCGAGAGCGGATTCCATTCGCAAGGCCTCAAACATCGAATGCTCTTCCAGGCACAGGGCAATGGGCGGGGCTGAATCGTGATCGCGGATTACGTTGATTAGGTGGCTGTATATCTCGATTCGTTGATCGAAGGGATAACGGGACCGGCCGTCACCGCTAGCGCGAGGGGAACCGTGAAGGGAATTACTGATGGCTTGGTCATGGCCCATCTTGGCCTCCATCAGACTCCGCGCGTTGGGATAACTGCAAATACCGCCCAGCGTGACCAGCTGAAGCGGGACAGTTGAGAGCAACTTATCCAGAAACGCAGCATAAGCTTCGCGCCAGCCGGCAATCGGAATGATTGGCATGATTACGGCACGCAGCGGGTAGCCAGCCGCGGCGCAGTTACGCATGGCCGCAATTCGCTGCCGCGGGGAAGGAGTTCCGGTTTCGAACTCGCGCGTCACTTCGGACGGATTGAGAGACCACGATAGGATGGTTCGACCGCGGTGATCCAGGTTAATCAGATTGTTTACCTCGGGCGACTTGGTCAGCACGATTTGGCGAGCAATGGGGTGTTGGGCGAAGAAAGGCACGAGCTGATGCGAGTAGCCGGTCAGCGGATCCAGTGCCAGCCCGTCTTGGAGTTTGCCCAGGTAGAAGGCGGTTGGCTCGGTCAATCTGCGTGCGGCTTTGTCAATTTGGCCAAGAATCTCATTTAGGTTCAGGAATATCTTCACCGTGGGCGAAAACCGTACGCCGGGCGTACCGGCGAGGTAGCAATACTTGCAGTCGTATGGGCAGAAGCCATAGGGTGAAAAGTGCCAGTAATTCGGGCACGTGTTGTTGGCTTCGTCGCTGAGGCGCACAGCACTCTTGTGCTCGCCGAAGACGAGCTTTTGTTTGCCTTCGTAATGTGATTCGAGCGTTCCTGCCCGGCCGACATCGATACGATTGTGCGGCCGATCGAGCATCTCCAGCACTTGGGCCTTCGGGTACAGCCGACAAATGGCCTCGACCATTCCGTGCCGCTGCGGTATGTCCAAGCTGCCTTTGGCCAAAACGATCTGTCTTGGGGCGAAATACGCAGGCCGGCGCGGCCGGTATTGCCATGCAGCATCGGGAAGTAGTCCTTCAGAATCGACCATGTTCCTCGTTACCAAGCAGGCAGGCGCGTGGCATCATTTCACAGTCGTGGCGCTTCGTCGCTTCTTCGGTCGCGCGTTGAAAAGGCTCAGGACCTTCTCTCTCAGGTATCGCTGGACAAAAGAGTTCACCGTACCATCGGGATACAGAATGCGGTTACCGACGAGTGTTTTCAACTCTTGATCGAATCTATACCTACTTTGGCCGCTATTGGCGAGGAGTTCTTCTTCGGAGAAGGTGGCATTGGACCACAGCCACTGCCATGCTGCGTTTTCAGACTCGTCGCAGAGAGCAGTTGCATCTTCCGTTCGGCCAACCGTTGTGTTGGTCCAAGCGATGATGAACTTGATCAATTCAGGATTATCGGCGACGAAAACGACAACCTCTGGTTTCTCGTTTTGTTTGAACCATTCCAACTTCTGGACAAAGATATCTTCCGGCATTTGCGAAGCTCCTGTTTCGTAGTTCTTGTGAGACGTGAATTAGGTTTATTTCCCTGTTGGAGTACCTAGTCTGTTGGCAATACGATCATGTTTATTCTCCCCGTTTGGATAGAAAAGCACTAAACGTACGAGCCCAAAGCGTGGTTCTAAACCGGGTTTGTCATCATGGCAATATCGTAATAAATATGATAACAAGTAAACATTCCATGGTCAACGACAAAATCGCCTTTTTGCGAGTTCTCTCGAACATTCTATGTGTTAAGACCTTACGAGGAATAGCCCCTGGTTTGTTTTCTTGCTGGATACGATAGCTCAGCGGGCCGTGCCGCTACCTGCGGCGGCGAAGCATCACGAGTCCGCCCAGGGCCAAGAGGGCCAACGTACCCGGTTCCGGAACGGGTTTGATGAAATAGATACCGCCGGTCCCCACAACCTCCGCGTTATGAACTGAAGACGGCCCATCGCCCGAAGTCCCGCCAAAATCGTAACTTACTGACGTGACATATTCTTAGGCTTTCGCCCTTCGTTCACCATGTTAACCATGTTCGCCAGGATGCGCAACAATTTAGTTGCAATGTGCCGGGATCAAGCGGCCTCGGGGGGGATGGCTTGAGATGGGTTGGTTCAACGTAGAGCCTCTCGCATTTGTTTTAGGCTGAATGCGTGCGCAGTTTCCCCTTCCCGATGCCTTCGTTCAGAAAGCGTAGCGCACGGACGCGTAGACATTGGAGTTTCTTTCAAATTGGCCAAAGAAGGTATGGTCGTACTTTCCGAAAAAAATGTTTCCGCCAACTTCTGCCGTCCAGTGATCGTCGATCTTGTACTTGATGTTAGGCCGCATGTAGGCATCCGAGTCAGTCGGGCTGTAGTAGGTGAACAGACCCAGCGTGAGATTCTGGTTCAACAGTTGCTTGGTCAGGCGGACCGTGATGACATGACGGTCGCGATCGGCGGCCTTGCTTCCTGCGGGCAAGGTCCGGCGGTAGGCACCGTAATCCTGCATGAGCTCAACGTAATACTGCACGCCGAGAGTCAGTTCCGGGGCAAGTTCCGGTAGGTCCATTTCATAACCGCCCAGCAGGCGAATTTCGCTGTTTCGCACGAAGGGGTTGTCTCCGGCACGATCCTGACGCGAGTCATAGTAGGCGGCCTCGAAATTAGCGATCCCTCGGCCCAACGGACCCCGTATGCTCGCACCATACGTGCTCAAACGTGGATAGGTTGCTCGGCCCCGCGCCGTGTCGAAACCTTCAGGCGTCTTCCAGTATCCCCAATACCAGTATCCGGCCAACTCGTAGCTGCCGAGCTTGCGCGAGATCCGGGCGGCCCATTCCGAATCGTCAAACCATTCATCGGGCAGGTCCGTCCTGACAATAGCATCTTGGCCAGCCCGCCGGCCAAGAGTGTCGCTATAATAGCTGATCCGTCGTCCGGAGATGAATCGGCTCGGGTTGAAGCGAGGCATGTACACCAGGTCGAGGTCTGCAAAACCGCTAAAGACGCTCATCTTCACTGCGTCGGCCGGGGCCTTGAGGTACTCCACGTCCCGGCCAATAAAGAAAGCTTGCCAGTCCTTGGGGAATAGATCGTTAACGAACAACAGGTCGCCCGTACCCCAGGTCAGGATCTGCCGGCCGACCTTCAAGTCCGCCCACTTCGTCGGCGAGAATTGAATCCACAGTTCGCGGAGGTCGAACCATCCCGTGCCCCGGACCAGATCCACATCGGACAGGTGGTTGTCCACTTGGTCGTACAAGAAGTCGCCAGTGTACTTGAGCGTCACCCCCCGGAACGTCTTCTCCCATTCCAGTTGCAGGCGCATCTCACCAATCGACGCGTCCTTCTCGTGGCGGTCACGTTGCGTGCGGACACCGCCGCGAACCTCCCAGAACCCGTTCAGACCGGATTCCTTCAGGGCCTCAAGGAAACTCTTCTTTCCGGTAGGCTCAAGCTTTTTCCTTGTCGCCTGTGTGCCGCTGTCATCCAGCCCCGAAGGCAGATCCGGCTCGCCCTCATCTTCCAATCCGAGGGGTAGGTCTGGTTCATCTGGTGGTTCCTCGGCAGGTTCTGCCAGTCCTTCCGGCAGTTCGGGTTCATCCTGTCCATAGACGGCTGGACATGCGGTCAGGACAAGGACAGTCAGCCCCACTGCGGCAATGAAGCTTCGAATCTTCATCAGTTTTTCAGGTGTTCGGTTGGCGGACGGCGGAGGTAGCGCTCAGTGAAGATGTCTTCGGATAACCCGGTATCGTACCTAACGCCGGCGTACTCGACGTCGGTGTACCTACCGGTGCGCAGGTCGGTCATGCGAGCCTTCGTGACTGTCCAGTAGCCCTGGAGCTGCTTGACCGCACGGGCCTGATACTGGCGGTAAGGCTTTCCATTTCGGTCGTAGTACTCGCTCTTGATCACCAGGAACGTTTTCCTGTGAATCCATGTCTTGTAGTAGGCGAACTCGACCTTCTTGGGATCTTTGGGCGTGTTCTTCAGAACGTAGTACTTGCTGGTGGTCTGGACCAGTTCGTGCTTGTCGTCCTTGGTGTTCCTGCCGGAAACATCCTCGTAGAAGAAATCGCTTCCGAAGAAACTCGTACGTTTCTCGCTTCCGGCGATCCGCTTAACGAGGTCCAGCTTCGGGAGGTACAGCCAGCGGTCGTCGTCCTTATCCAAATGCTTGTACACCAGAAAGGCCATCTTGTTCACGTCGGCCGGCTCGTGGAAGTATATGTAGAACTTCTGCTCACCCGCGAACTGCGTATCCTTTTGGACACGCTGGCTGGCGGATTCTGCGGCCTCATCTCCCTTCTGGCCTTTCTTGGCAGGTTGGCTTTCGGGCTTCTTCTTGGGCTTGGGGACATCCCATCGGAGGATGGTCATTTCGCGCCGGCGCGTCCGCTTCTGGGCATCGACGATAGTCATCTTCACACGAGCCCTGCCGTCGGCGCCCTGGTAGTATGCGACATGGTTGGCTCTGGCAACAATCTCGTCGACCGTCAGTTTAATCTCACCTTGACCCTTTGCTTCTTTCTTGGTGGCTTCGTTGCTGGCCAGGGCAGTGGCCCCGAGGCCCGCGGCGACCGCCAGAAGCAACGCGCAAAGTGCCTTACTCGCTTTCATGATCCATCTCCTCGGTGTCTTGAGCTCGTTCCTGCAACAATCGGCACTTCGCCCGTCTGGAGAGTCGTCCGCAGGCGAAAGCCATCGCCGGGATGGTAACCACCGATATCCACGTAATCGTACCCCAGCCGAACTTCGAGTAGAGGTTCAGTGCCAGCAGAACGACGACTGTGACTGACGCGACAATGCAGAGACCGCAGTTGCAGCTTGGCGCGAGAACCTTCTCGTTTTGGCGGAACAGCCATTTCTCCATCACCCCAATCAGGGCCGGAAGCAGCAGCAGCGTCGCGATTCCGCTGACCAGCAGGATTGCCGCGAGGAACATTCCCACGGTCTGGTATGGCACAAGCGGCGCCAGCAGCAGCGGAAGGAACCCGGCCGCGATGACGATAATGTTTCGCGTGATGGCCCTGGCCGGTTCGCCGAAAACGTGCGGGACTGCGGCTTGCCACGACCCGTACCGGCGGTATAACTCCCGGCTTCGGGCGAGGAAATGGATTGCGAAATCCACGGCCAGCCCCAGCGTCAGACTGCTCAGGATCGCTACCGGCATGTCATAGTCCTTACCGACGATGCCGATTACACCGTAGATGGCGGCGATTGTCACCGTCAGCGGAATCATGCTCAATAGCCCCCACAGCGCCGACCGGAAGAGGATCGTCATCAGCAGGAAGACAACGAGAAAGCTGCCGGCAAACGCCTCCATCATCCCGGCGACCATTTTGTCCTGCCAGATCACGTTGATGTACGTCAGGCCGAACCACTTCGTCTCCAACGGAACCGGGGGCGGGTTCTGCGTGACGAACCGGCGGGCGGCTTGGACGACCTTCTCCATGTCCTGGTTGTCGCCGGTGTTGAGTTGCACCCACAGACTGGACGTTGCGTAGTCCGGCGTGACGAAGTGATCGATGTCTCCGTAACGGTGGCTGGACTGAAACTGCAGCAGGCACTCGGCCACCATTCCTCTGCTCTTGGGGATCGTGTCGTACTGATCGATCTTTGGGTCATCGACGGACTCGGCCAGCAGGTCGCGGTGAACCGTTCGGACAATATCCGCCAGCGAGTTGCTCTTGCCCACCAGACCGGTCTCTCGCAGGGCCGTCTGGAGCCCCCGTTGCCAGAGGAGCACGTCTGGGCGTTTGAACACCTGATGCCGCAGCCTCTCTAACGCGATGAATTGTTTTGCTTCCCGCCAAGCATCCGCATCAGCACCTTCGACCGACGACAGCCGCGTCTCGATGTGGGCATCAAGAGCCCTGAGTAGTTCTTTCTCCGCGGGATTCTCCTTGACCTTTTGCGCTAGAAGGCCCTTGAGCTCCGCAATCGCCGCCTTCAGGGCGAGCGGCGATTCTTCGTCAACGCCTGTCGAGTTTCCCTTTTCCAAAAGCAGTTGAACTGCTCGTGTGGCAAACTCGCTCACATACGCGGCCGCATTGAACTCCGGTCGTTCGTATGCCATGGACAGATACGCCATGTATGTCCCCGCGAAATGCTCGTTAAGGACTTTGTCGGCCACGCGTATGGGATGCTTCTTACCGAACCATTTCACAGGATTGTCGTTGATGTTAATCCGGCTGATGCCATAACCGGCGATTGCGAGCACGACGAGGGCGATCGCGAGGATTGGCTTGGCACGCCGGTACGTCACCCCGCCCATCCAGTACATCGCCCGCCCGACAAGCCCGTGCGCTTCCTGTCGGCCGCTAACCGCATGGTGCTTACTACCGAAGCTTTCCAGTCGTTTGGGCGAGATGAACATCACGAACGCAGGAATGAAGGTAATTGTCAGCACCCAGGCCGCCATGATCCCGGCGGCGACGAACACACCGAAAACCTGGACCGGCGGGATCGGCGTCAGCGCCAGGCTCGCGAAGCCTGCGGCACTGGTCAGGGAGGTGTAGAGCATCGGGCTGAACAGCTCGTCCATCACGGCGCGCATCGTCTTCGCCCGATCGCGGGTGATCTGATACTTCTCGAAGAATTCGCTGATGATGTGGATGCTGTCCAGGACGGCGATGGGCATGATGAAGATAGGGATCATGCTGCTGAGGATGTGAATCGGAAGCCCCGCGATGATCAGCGAGCCCATAGTGAAGATCACCGAGACCATCGCGACAATCATCGGGGAGATCACCACGATCAGCCTGCGAAAGAATAGCAGCATGAGGATGAAAATGACCAGCATGGCTGTCGGCGCGGAGATAGCCATCTGCCCGAACATCTCGACGCCGAATGTGTCCTCAGCCACGGGCAGTCCAGTGATGTGGAACTCTTCCGGCCCGTCGCCGAACTGTGCTATCCGCTCTCGAAGTGCGCGGTACACGTTGTAGCTCAAGTGCTTGTCGGTGATTGGCAGGTAGATTGCGACAGCCTTGCCGTCCTCGCTGACCAGCGTGCCGCTCAAAAACGGGATCCGCTCGGCCTTGCGGCGAACGGCCAGAGCCTCCGCCTGCGTTTCGGGCGGTTGGTTCATCAGCCAACTAAACACGATCGTTCCGGCCTTGGGGTCGACGGAATCGACCGTCGACGGCGCGATGATGTCTGTGGCGATCACGCCGCGAAGTTCCTGGGTTGCCTGAGGCGCCGCTTCTGGCTCACCGGAGTCAGTTCGACCAGACTTGCTGTCGTCGAGGTCAAGACCCTCGATATCGAGAGCGTCCAGCCCCGAGTCCTCGCCCGGGTCGACCGTGGGCGGAACCACCTGAATGACCTTGCCCTTCCTGTCGAACTGCAGGCCCTTGGCGAATTCTGTAAGTTCGTAGATCTTCCGCAGTGAATCGGGGTTGAATACCCCTTGCGGATTCCGCTCGTTCACGATGCCGACCACGACAATGTCGTTTAACGACAGGCGTTTCTTCATCTCCCGGTGAAAGACGCGGACGGGTTCGTCCGCGGGGAGCATGTTCTCCGGGTCCGTGTCCACCTTGATCGTCGGAAGGAAGTCCAGCCGCTCAGAGGCCCGCTTGACCCAGTTTGGCATCGCGTCGATTAGACGAAGCGACGGTAGCGCCGCCGCCAGCAGGATGATGACGACACCGACCAACATCAGCGTCGTGACACGCATGGGGTGCGTAAGCGAGTATTCGGTAATTCGGGATCCGACTTTCATGGTTTAGTCCTTCACGACCGAGGAGAGTATCTTACGTTCATCATCGGCAACGGCACCACCCATAACCTTCGCAATGTTTCGGCCAAACATCTTGCCCATCAGCCCCATATTCATGCTCGACACGTAGGTATATGGCGGGGGGCAATATCTGCGGGCCGTGATTGTTATTGACAACCCGATCACCATGTTCGCCAAGATGACCAGGATGACCAAACGCAAGATTAGGATTCTGAGTCGGTTGGAGCGATCTTAGTTGCAATTTAGTTGCAACTGGCAAAGGCTAACGATAAACGGCAGCCATAATAGGCTGCCGTTTATCGAGTTACAAACTAGCGGGGGCAGGATTCGAACCTGCGACCTCCGGGTTATGAGCCCGACGAGCTACCTGACTGCTCTACCCCGCGATCGTTTTTTGGGTATATTCATTAGACAAATCATAAACTTCATCGCCTTTCGTGTCAAGCTCAGCAGAAAAATGTTCACTCGCTGGACAAACCCTCTAACAACACGCTAGATTGTGCTGCCGCTGATGGTCCTGACAGGCGGAAGCGACCAGAAGGCTAACCCGCCCGGCACACCCAGCCGCCTGCCATCGGCCGACTGCGGCGGGAAGAGACCCCCACGGCGAGATCAGCTTTCCAGGGACCACTCGATGTCGGAAGCTCATTTGCCACTGGCGGTGATTGGCGTTGGCGGCTTTGCCTCCCAGACGCTTGAGGCCATCACCCAGCTTAGCTGCGTTCACATCGTTGGCGTCTCGGACCGCGACCCGGCGGCGGCCGAGCGGGCCGGCCGGCAATTCGACTCAGCCAGACGTCGCCTCATACTCCATCGCCGCCTCTTGCTCTTTCTTGAGCTCCAAGGCGCGGTCGCGGAACTCGTTGGCTTGCACGACAAGCTCTGCGGCCTTATTCTTGTTGCCGTCGATCTCCTCGAGCTTGGCCTGTTCGCGGAGCAACAAGCCGGTATACACCAGAGCATCAACGTATTCGGAATCGAGCTCACGAGCTTGTGCGAGTTGCTCTAGACCCAAATCGATGAACCCATGCCGGTCATCCATCCCGAGGTCCGGGTCCCGGTAGACCTTATCCCAGTAATGGGTGGCGATGAGGTAGTATCCCTCGGGGTTGTCTGCCTGGATATCTCTCGCCTTGGCCAGCCACTCCATGGTCTCATCGAAACGGCCGTAGCGGTTGAGAATCGCCGCCATCTGCCGGTAAGCAATCGGTGCATCCGGTGTCATCTCTACCGGCTTCTCGTAAGCCTCAAACGCCTTGTCGAGAAGCGGCATCTCGTCAGGGTCGTGGAACCGCTCGTAAATGTCACCCAGCGCGTAATACTTCTCGGGCTTGTCGGGATCCATCTCCACCAACATCAAGCTGTACTTCTCTGCATTCACGAAGTCGTCCTTGTTGTCGCGGTAGATGGCAGCCAACTGCTCGGCGCTGTATTGCTTGTATACTTCGAGCTGTTCTTGGTACTCCCCCGGCTCATCCGCCAGCACCAAGGACTTCTCGTAATACTCGATGGCGTTATCGATCCGCATATCCCTTTGAGCTGCGTCCACCCGTGAGGCCGAAAAGATCAAGTGGTTACTGCTCCCCAAGTAAAAGTGAGTCGGCAGAATCACTCTTCGATCGCCATCCGGGTCCAACTCCAAGACCTTCTCGTACTCCTCGATGGCCATTGTGTATTCCTTGCCCCCATAGGCTGAGTTAGCATTTTGAAAAGCATGCCGCGCCTTCAGGACGTTCAGCCATTGCCCGCAGCCACTCAAAGATATCGCCACGATAGCTACAACTATTGCTCCAATGAGCCGACGACGGTGGGTACTCATAGCCATATCCCCCTTAGATACAGAACCTTACGAAAACAGTAGCGTATTATATTACGCGCGGATCCCCAAGTCAACTTGCTCGCCAAAGAGCCCGTTTTAAACGAGATGGTTTGACCCCAGACCTCCAGCGAGCCTATGATGATACTGGAAATAGCCCCTTCGAATCAAGGAGCTTGCCTCTCCCTCGGTCGAGACCATGATTCGCTTCGAAGATATCTTAGAAAAGGTACGAGCCTATCAACCGGATGGGGATCTCGACCTACTCCGGCGATCCTATGTCTTCTCGGCGCGCGAGCACCGGGGACAAGTGCGCCAGTCCGGCGAACCTTATCTCGTCCACCCGCTCGGAGTGGCGAATATTCTCGCAGAACGGAAGCTGGACGTGATTTGCGTGGCCTGCGGGCTCCTCCACGACGTGGTGGAGGACACCTTGACCACTATTGAAACGCTCGAGGAGTACTTCGGCAAGGAAGTGGCTCACATCATCGACGGCGTCACCAAAATCAGCAAGATCCGTTTCTCCACGATTGAGGAGCATCAAGCAGAGAACTTTCGGAAGATGCTGATGGCGATGGTTGACGACATCCGGATCCTGCTCGTCAAGCTCGCAGACCGCCTCCACAATATGCGCACCCTCAAATACCTTTCCGAAGAGCGGCGGATCCGGATTGCCAACGAGACGCTAGAGATCTATGCTCCGCTTGCCGGCCGGCTGGGAATGGGGCTTATCAAGAGCGAGCTCGAAGAACTTTGCCTCTGGCATACCGAGCCAAAGGCTTACAGCGTACTGGCGGCGCGAGTGGAATCGAAGCGCAAGTGGAGCGACGGTTTCATTGCCGAAATCAAGGCGAAGCTGGAAAGCAAACTCGCAGAGAACTCCGTCCCCGCCGATGTCTCGGGTCGCGTCAAGCGCATCTACAGCATTTATCAGAAAATGAAGCGCCAGGACATCGGCCTGGACCAGGTTTACGACTTCGTCGCGCTGCGGGTGATTACCGATAACATCAAGAACTGCTACGGCACCTTGGGCATCATTCATAACACCTGGCGGCCGGTTCCTGGCCGCATCAAGGATTTCATTGCCATGCCGGCACCCAACGGCTACCGCTCGCTCCACACCAGCGTCATTACCGATTCCGGAGTGCCTTTCGAGATCCAGATCCGAACATCGGAAATGCACCGAGTGGCCGAGGAAGGTATCGCCGCGCATTGGAAATACAAAGAGGGGCAACCTTTCGAAGAGAGTGATATTCGCAACTTCGCCTGGATCCGCCAGCTCATCGAATGGCAGCGCGAGGTTAAAGACCCACACGAGTTTCTGAACAATCTCAAAATAGACCTATACCCCGACGAGGTTTATTGTTTCACCCCCAAAGGTGAGGTGAAGTCGTTTCCACGGGGAGCCACACCTATCGATTTCGCCTATGCCATTCACACCGATATCGGGCATCAATGCACCGGCGCAAGGGTCAACGGAAAGATGGTGCCGTTGCGCTATCGGTTGAAAAACGGCGACATCGTCGAGATCGTCATCGCATCCGGGCATCACCCCAGCCGCGATTGGCTGTCGATCATCGTCACCTCGCGCGCCCGCAGCAAAATCAGGAATTTCCTCAATACGAGTGAAAAGCAACGCAGCACCGAGATCGGCCGCAAGGTCCTCGAAAAGGAAGCCCGTCGTTTTGGGCTCAGTTTAAAGCAGATCACCGAATCAGAGCAGTTTCCCAAACTCCTGAAAGACTACGGGGGTAGTAAGCCGGAGGATCTCTTCGCCGCCATCGGCTACGGCAAAATATCGCCTCGGCAGGCCGTTTCACGATACCTCCCCGAGGAGAAGATGGAGCCCAAGGCGGGAGTCAAAGCCAACCTGGCTCAAGCCGTTCGTCGGGTGCTTCGTCCTGTGGACAAAATCCAGGTCAAAGGAGTGGATGACCTGCTGATTTACCGCGCCAAGTGCTGTAATCCCATAAAGGGCGAGAACATTACCGGCTACATCACCCGCGGAAAAGGTGTTTCGGTGCACTCAGTTCATTGCCCCAACCTCCTCAACCTCATGTACGATCCCGAGCGGAGGATCGAGGTCGAGTGGGAGCGAGACGGCGAAACCAGGTACATGGTAACCCTCTCGGTAAACGTGGAAGACCGGCAGGGAATCCTGGCCGATATCACCTCCTGCATCGCAGACACCAATACCGACATCCGCAACGTGGAAGCGAAGACTTTTGAGAACAAGAAGGGAGCCATAGACGTCACCCTCTCCATCAACGACTTGAAGCACCTCGAGCGAATCACCCGCTTGATCCGTTCGGTCGACGGGGTCATGGATGTCTCGAGGCTTGGATCAAAGTAATCGCCCGGCCTCCGGCCGGGCGATTCTAAATAAATAAAATCCCGACGATAGTCGAGCACATCAGCCCAAGACCTATCCTGGCTCGTAAGCGAAGGAAACAATCATCCCCGGAAGGAACACTGTTCAGGCGGCTTTGGTGACTTTCCCCGAGCGGATACACCGGGTACAGACCCGGACCCGGCGCCGCGCCCCATTGACTACCGCGCGAACCCGCTGCAGGTTCGGCAACCAGCGCCGCTTGGTTAGGTTGTGGGCGTGGCTCACCCGGTTGCCGGTCCGAGGCCCTTTGCCGCAAATCTCACAAACTCTTGCCATTATCAGTCGTGTCCTCTCAAATAGCGGAATTCATAATACTAGCGGCGGATGAAGAAAAATGCAAAAGGCATCCTCTTCCGGCTCTTCCGGGCCACTCGGCGACCTTCTAGAAGCTCAAGCCCCCTTGCAGGCCGCGCAGGGACACAATTCCCGCAACCGCCTGAAGCTGTAAAGTCCGGTCGAATGTCCGTCAGACCAGGGGATCTGGATGGCATAGTTTCCCACCTGCTCCAAGCCTTGCGGACGGAAGTCTGGAGGTAGAAGCAAAGTAATGAACTTGCGCTTGCCGGTCCATTCATCCACACATAGAGCGCAGGGGCAATTGTTGCGGAGGTAATCGAAAGGGTATTCCGACTCATGCCCGTCCGACCAAACGATGCGAAACGCCCCTTTCTCCTCGACGATCTCCTTTGGTCTCATAGATGAAGAGCTCTCGAAGTTGACCACCGAAATCGCCGCCGCCATGCGTTTGGCGATCTCCATGTAGGCCTGCGAAACGGTGGAGTCCGGCTTACGCATCACGATAGGCTCACCTTCATCGCCAGCCGCAACCACGTCGGGATCGATCGGAATCCCCCCCATAAAGGGCAGGCCCAGCTCGCTGCAGATCCGTTGTCCTCCTCCTTCGCTGAAGATGTAGGTGCGTTCCTGACAGTGAGGGCACTGGAAGTAGCTCATGTTCTCGATGACCCCGAAAACCGGCACCTGTACCTGCTGGAACATTCGGAGACCTTTTTGAGCAATTTCCCGCGCCACCTCCTGGGGAGTGGTTACGATGACGGCTCCGGTCAAGGGCACAGTTTGAGTCAAGGTAAGCTGCACATCACCGGTTCCGGGAGGAAGATCGACGATCAGGTAGTCGAGCTCTCCCCAGGCC